>PDWI01009710.1_pt1 | contig 10966 bp, 11 predicted proteins | sample 1430891 | NCBI WGS metagenome assembly PDWI01 (sample SAMN01162508, study PRJNA174530) | Oral metagenome, whole genome shotgun sequencing project. | biome: Marine environment; feature: Marine mammal; material: Swab sample of the gingival sulcus; isolation source: swab sample of gingival sulcus... | reverse complement strand
TTAGATGTTATGGCGGCTAAAATAGGAATTGATCCATTTAAATTACGTCATATAAATGGTATTAGAAAAGGTGATACTACTCCTGTTCGATCGGTTATGGGTGATAGCACCGGAGATTTGATTACTTGTTTTGAAAAGGTTAATGAATACCTTGGTGGAAATGTAGATGAGGTAGAACAAATAGATAAAAATACTGTTAGAGTAAAAGGAATAGCAGGTCTTTGGAAGGCTCCTGCCATTCCTACTAACACTGATGCGGGTGCTATTTTAACCTTTAATGGTGATGGTAGCTGTAATCTTAATACTGGAATAGTGGAGATAGGTCAAGGTACTAAAACAGGTCTAGCTCAACTTACCGCTTATAGCTTTGGAATACCAATTGATGATGTTCATGTAAATATGGGGGTAGATACGAAGGTATCTCCTAGTGACTGGGCTACTGCTGCTAGTAGAGGTTTATTTATGGCTGGCATTGCGACACTAGAAGCTTGTGAAGATGCTAAAAAAAAGATAAAAGAGTCAGCGTCGCAAGTTCTTAGAATCGATGTGAGAGAACTGGAAGTAAGTGGTGGTAGAGTATATGCTAAGGAAAATCCAGAACATGGATTAAGTGTTGCACAGGTTGCTCTTGGATATGTCTATCCAAACGGAAATGCTATTTATGGACAGATAATCGGTACTGGTAGATATATTGCACGTGGTCTTAGTGATATTGACCCGGAAACTGGTGAAGGTCATCCTGATTTGGAATGGGTTATGGGTGCAGAAGGCGTTATAATTGATGTTAATAAAAATACAGGTTCTTATCGGGTGAAAAAAGCTATATGCTGTATTGATGCTGGAAATGTTATTAATCCTATGATTGCACGTGGTCAAATAGTTGGTGGTATGGCCATGGGAATGAGTTATACTACGACAGAAGGTTTTAAAGTAAATAGTAGAGGTCAAATTCAAAATGGTGATCTTAGAAGTTATAAAATTACTAGAATTGAAGAAACTCCAGAATATATTGTAGAATTTTTAAAGACACCTCAATTAGATGGACCGTTAGGTGCACGTGGAATCGGGGAACAATCTGTTATAGGAATGCCAGGTGCTATTTCAAATGCATTATCAAGGGCGACTGGAAAAGATGTTAATAAAATTCCTATTTTACCTGAAACTGTTTGGGAAGCATTTAAGACGGAAAATAATACTGAGCAGGAGGTGAAGTAGATGAATCACAAAAGATTTTCATATTATAAGCCAGAAAATTTAGAGGAATTATCAAAATTAAAAAATGAATTGAGCAGTTCTGAAATAAGTTTTGTATATTACAGTGGAGGTACAGAACTTATGAGCCAGTTTAGAAAAGGACTTCAAGTACCAGATGTAGTGATTGATATAAAAGGAATAGAAGAACTAAAAAAAATAGAAAAAAACGATAAATTTATCAAAATTGGGAGTTGTGTTAATCTAAATAGAGTAGCAGATGTATGTTCTGAAACAATGCGCAAGGTAATGTCAGGAATTGCTGATCATACGATAAGAAATGCCATTACTATCGGTGGAAATATTTGCGGTAAACTCGCATTTCGTGAAGCTGTATTGCCACTTCTTGCTAGAGATGCCATGGTAGGTTTATATGATGGTATAGAGGTAATAGAAAAACCTTTACGAGAAGTTTTTAGTGGTTTTATGAGATTTCCCAAAGGTACTTTGGTTCATCATTTTAAATGGAAAAATATATCACCTAAGTATGAACGAGTACAAAGATTTGATAATGGTATTGCGGTGGATTATCCTCTTGTTACGCAGTATGTATATGTATTTGAAGATAATGTATTTGTAGCTGTATCAGGCTTTGCGCCATTTCCTATGATGACAGAATTTTCGTACTTAGAATTAATGGATCTTAGTGTAGAAGATAGAGAAAATAAATTCAATGAGACATTTATTCCTAAGGCGAAAAATGATGCATTGGCATCTGCAGATTATAGAAAAGCAGTTTTGTTACAAGCTACCCAGAATGTGCTTAATGATTGGGAGGCCATATAATGATTGAATATAAAGGTATCAGTGAATTAACACTTATTATAAATGGTAAAGAACGTGAAATTGTAGCATATCCACATGAAACATTACTAAGTGTCATTAGAGGACAATTAAATTTATCAGGAACTAAAATAGGTTGTGAAAATGGTGATTGTGGAGCTTGTACGGTGCTGATAGATGGAGAACCCATGAAATCATGTCTTTGTCTAGCAGTGGAGATGGTCGGTAGAAAAATTACTACCATAGAAGGACTTAAAGATACTGCTATCCAAAGTGCATTTATTGAACATGGTGGGTTTCAGTGTGGCTTCTGTACAGCGGGATTTTTGCTAAATGCTCATGCATTATTAAAAACTCATCCAGATGCGAGTGATGAGACTAAAAAAGAATGGCTTAATAGTAATTTATGTCGCTGTACTGGTTATGAGGGAATTAAGGTATCGGTAGATATGGTACAGAGACAGATGAATAAAGGATAATTGTTTTTTTTAATATATAAAAAATTGAATAAGATAAAATATTGGGTGTGGTCTTAGGACATATTACTCTGACAATATGAATGTTAAATAAATATAATAGTATACTACTTAATAACTTTTATAATATACCGATAACATAGTAAAATCAAAGTTAAAAAGTTAGGAGAAGTATATGATAGCCTTTAATGGAATGTTGTTGAATGAAAAGTTACAAGATAGAAGTGCAGCTATCGTTTTGGCTGCTGGTTTGTCCACTCGTATGGGGGAAAATAAATTATTATTAAAACTTGGTGAAAAAACTGTTCTAGAATGGGTAATTATAAATCTTTTAAAGGCTGGATTTAATTCTAAAGATATATGTGTAGTAGTTTCGACTACGACATTTAAAAGTGATTTAATTCATGTTTTGCTTAAAAAAAATATTACAGTAGTACGAAATTCCAAAGCGCATTTAGGGCAGTCTACCAGTGTGAAATTGGCTCTTAGGAATATGATGGATAGAAGGGGAGTGTTTTTCTTTCTAGGGGATCAGCCGTTTATTCATCCTGTTGATATTAAGAAACTGAGGGATATATCAGAACGGACAGAAAATAATATTATTGTTCCCATTACTGAAAATGGAAAGAGAGGTAATCCCGTGTATTTTCCAAAGGAAAATTTTGAAGAATTATTAAAGATTCAAGGTGATCGAGGTGGCAGGGAGCTGTTAAGTAATCCTATAAATAAGATTAAAGAAGTTCCAGTATATAAAAGTTTTATACACTTTGATATGGATACTAAGGAAAATTATGAAGAAGCGAAGAGATTATTTGAAAGATGGAGAGATTCTAATTCATAAGAGTGACGTTGTATATGCAGCGTCATTTATAGTGTAAAGGAGTTTTTATGAGAGAAATTACGATAAAAGTACCATCTGATTTAGAGGAAAGGATCCTATCTAAAAATCCTGTGATTGAAAAGATAATGTTAAAATCTTATAAGGGAAAGATTAATGAGGGTGACATTTTAAAATTTACAAGTGAAACAGGGAAATTTTTGGCACGTGGATATTATGGTGTGCAGAATAAAAGTTTTGGATGGATGTTATCTTATAATTATAAGCAAAAAATAAATGAAAAATTTTTTAAACAGATTATTAATCGTGCTATTTCCAAAAGAAATGAATTGCACAGTTGTTCACATACCGATGCCTATAGGATTTTTAATGCGGAAGGTGACGGTATTGGTGGTTTATCGATTGATATTTATGGTGCTTATGTCTTAATTCAATGGTATTCTAAAGGAATTTATCAATATAAAGATATAATTGTTCGTATTTTGAGAAAAAGAATGCCAGATGTTGGTTTGTTTGAAAAAAGACGTTTTGGTGTAGGTGGCGAGTATGTGGCGGGACAGGATTTTATTTATGGTTCATATCCTAATGGTTCTATAAATGTGTCGCAACATAATATACAGTATATGGTGGATTTAGATGATGGAGCGATGACTGGATTATTTCTAGATCAACGACATGTAAGAAACTATATTAAATATAATTATGCTAAAGATAAGACGGTGTTAAATTTGTTTTCATATACGGGTGCGTTTGGTGTAGCGGCAAAACTGGGAGGGGCTAGTTCCGTTACTAATGTAGATATGGCTAATAGAAGTATAGAACTAACAAAAAGAAATTATGAAATTAATGGATTGGAATATACGAATCGTGATACGGTAATAATGGATGTTTTTAAATTTATTTCATGGGCGAATAAAAATAATAAAAAATGGGATGTTATCGTGCTAGATCCTCCTTCTTTTTCTCGTTCTAAAAAGAAGACTTTTAAAGTAGAAACCGATTATATGAATTTGGTAAAAGAAGTGTCAAAATTGATCAATGATGGTGGAGTGTTAGTGGCATCTACTAATTATTCTAAATGGTCTAAAGAAGAATTTTTAACAGAACTGTTAACTTCTATACGAGTAGTGAGAGGTTTAGCAGATGTAAAAAAAGTATTTAGTTTGCCAGAAGATTTTTGTGTTAATTATAACTATCCAGAATCTGATTATTTAAAGGTAGCGGTAGTAGAAATTAGTATATAATTTTTTAAATTTACATTGTTAAATTTGTTTGTTGATCATGTCAACACCATCAATTTTGGAAATTTTATCTAGTATATCCTGTTCGTTGTACCGCTTATTATATTGAATATGTACTAGTATATGATTTTTATTATCATCGCCATGGGTTATCGAGATATTAATAATATCAATATTCATCGCATTTAATTCATGACCAATTCTGCCAATAACCCCCTCGCTATTTTGGATGCAGATATCCATATATAGATGAGGGTTGTTGATATGAAATAAATATTCAAAACGCATAAAAATTTCTAAAACCACTAAAAAAGTAATGGCAGAAAAAATCCCCATATAATAGTATCCGTGACCGATGACAATGCCGATACATGCGGTTCCCCATATGCTGGCTGCCGTGGTTAGTCCTTTGATATGCCCGTTTGATTTTATAATTGTTCCAGCACCTAAAAATCCTATCCCGCTAATTACAGCGGCTCCATAGCGTGCTGGATTAACATTTGCCATTCCTGTAACGCTAAGATCATATACTAACTGTGTATTAGCAATGGTTACCAGAGTAGATCCTATAGATACTAAAATGTGAGTTCTTAGACCAGCGGGACGCTTTAATTTTTCACGCTCAAACCCTATAATAGAACCTATTAATGTAGAGAGTATAATCTTTATCATCCAACTGATATGGTATGGAGTTAATGTTATGTGAAATTGATCGATGCTCATACTTTTTCCTTTTTGATAGTTTTTAGATATTATGGGTATGTATTACTAGAATTAGTTTATACAAAAAATCGACTGATTGCAATATTTTTTACTTAATGTTTGAGCAATTTCGATAAAGGCATTATAATGATAGTAGAAAAAATCTTTAATATTGAAAGTGGTATATAGTGAATATGAAAAGGAAGATTGTATGAAGAAAATTCTTATTACAGGAGCAACTGGTCAAATTGGAACTGAATTAACAGCGAAGTTAAGAAATGAATATGGTGTTGATAATGTAATTGCTAGTGGTAGACGAGCAAAAGAACCATCTCCTTTATGTAAAGAGTGCAATTATGAAGTGGTCGATGTGACCAATCTTGATATGATTGTTGCTGCGGTGGAAAAGTATGATGTGGATACTGTCATTCATTTAGCGGCGATGCTTTCTGCGGTAGGTGAAAATAATCCGCAAGGTTTATGGAATGTTAATATGAATGGGCTTTATAATGTTCTAGAAATAGCTAGAGAAAAAGAACTTTCTGTATTTGTTCCTAGTTCGATTGCTGCATTTGGTCCAAATACACCAGCTGATAATACACCGCAAGATACGATACAACGTCCAACAACTATCTATGGTGTGTCTAAGGTGGCAGGTGAGTTATTATGCGATTATTATCATTTGAGATATGGAGTCGATGTGCGTGGTGTCAGGTATCCGGGGATTATATCAAATGTGGCTCTTCCGGGGGGTGGAACTACTGATTATGCGGTTCATATATTTTATGATGCCATTAAAAAAGGTCATTTTAACTGTGAGTTAAAAAAGGGAACTTATATGGATATGATGTATATGCCAGATGCGTTAGATGCGGTTATTGAGCTTATGGAAGCAGATCCTAGTAAGTTAAAACATCGAAATGCATTTAATATAACAGCGATGAGTTTTGATCCGGAAGAACTCAAAAATGCGATTCAAAAGCAAATGCCAGAGTTTACAATGGATTATGTGTTGGATGAGAAAAAACAAGCAATTGCTGATTCGTGGCCAAATTATATCGACGATTCAGTTGCTAGGCAGGAATGGGGATGGAATCCTAAATATGATTTAGATGCCATGGTTAAGGATATGCTCCATACTCTTAAACAAAAATTACAGAATAGAATATAGAATGATAAATATTTGGCGTTATGACGGATTTAGTGCATGTAATGATATTGTTTTATTATAGATAATGGAGGTGTTATGTATACCGAGGTAACGATAAATGAATTTATAAGAGCTGCGTCATCATCGAATCCTGCACCTGGTGGCGGCGGAGTCTCCGCTCTTTGTGGCAGTCTTGCTATGGCTCTTTCCCAAATGGTGGCAAATATTACATTGCAAAATAAAAAATTTGATAATGTAAAAGATGATATGAAAGAAATTTTACAAAATGGTGAAGAAATTAAACAAAATTTACTTCTTTTGATAGATGAGGATGCAGAGGCTTTTACTGGATTTATGGAGGCTTTAAGGCTACCAAAGAATACAGAAGAAGAAGTTTTTAGGCGAGTAGATGCTATGCAGATGGCTCTTAAAGATGCGGCGAGTGTTCCAATGAAGATTGCAGAAGAAGCGTATAAAATAATGGATTTAGCGGATATGGCAATTCAAAAAGGAAATTCAAATATCGTTACAGATGGTATTATTTCTGCTATTATGTGTCGCTCGGCAGTCCTTAGTGCCATAATAAATGTTCGTATAAATTTAAAATCAATAAAAGATGAAGATTATGTGAAAGAAGTAGGAACTCGATGCGATGAATTAGAGACTTTAGTAAAAAAACGTGAGATGAAGATTTTAGAAAATAACAAAAAAAGGGGCTTATGCAGTTTTGGATAGGTTTAGGGGATTTATTTGGACTGGATTTTGATAATCCTATCAGTGGTAGTGGTCATCGTATTATTTATTATGAAGAAATCGATGATACGGTAACGCTTGATGAAGTAAAGGATAAATATAATATTATAGTGGATGACGATTATTATTGTCCTATTTACAAAGATCCATTTAAAGATAGAGCCATAGAATTTTGCAGGACAAAACAGGCAGTATCTAGCAGTTGCTATCTGGGGGATAAGATTATAGTGGAGCAGTATAATAAATTTTTTCCAGAGGATAAAATAGAAGATATTTTTGACATGGATGATGATGTTGGTGAATATATTTGGGAATATTTAGAAGCTTCGGGAAGTAGGATCGGAGGATATCCGTATTTTACACAGGATGATCCAAGAGATGAGGGTACAGAGTATACCGAACTTCTTTTACAAATTGATTCGGATGATGAATTTGACCTTATGTGGGGAGATGTTGGAGTCGGTAATTTCTTTGTAACATCTGAACAACTTAAAAATAAAGATTTTACAAAGGTTCTTTATAATTGGGATTGTTGCTAATAATAAAAGCATTTAGGCACTTTGGTGTTTAAATGCTTTTTTTAAACTGAACTCATAATGATTATAAAAACAATATCACAGGAGAATGGCTATGAAAGAATATTATAACAAGCGAAAGAAGTAAAACTCTGAAATATAGATAAACACTAGATTTTAGGGGGGAGAGTGGAGGTAATAATTTAAAAATATGAAATCAAAATCTAAAAGCGATAATGATTTGCTTAAAGAAATATATCTAAATTATAAACAATATATCTATTCAGTAGCAATCAAACATTTAAATGATGAATCTTTTGCAGAAAACATAGTCCAAGATACGATAATCGTAATTAGAGGAAAAATAATAAAAAAAGAAATAAAATCTTGTCACAAATTAGGTTCCTTAATCAGATATATAGTAAGAGGGTTATGTGTTGACCATATTAGAAAAAATGAAAAAATAGTGTATCGAGAAATTTTTGATGATGAAATTAAAACAGAAGATACATTTGTAAGTAGATTAATTTTTAATGATGCAATAAATAAATTGCCTGAGAAATACAAAACTATTTTTATTATGAAAGTTTTGAAAGATATGTCTTATAGTGAAATAGCGAGGGATTTAAGTTTAAATGAAAACGCTGTTAGAAAAAGAATGGAAAGAGCAAAAAAATTATTAAAAGAAATATTGGTTGGTGATAATGAGTAAATATATAAAAGTTTTGATATCAAGTTATTTTAATTTATGTTCAATTATTATATTGTTAAATAATTGATTAACTTCAGTTACAAGTTTATCATAGTTTTTTATCTCATAACTTTTATTAGTGTGATTAGAAGAGATATAATTTGTTTTACCTATTACAAGGTAAAAGGGTTTGTGATCAGATAAGAAAGTAATAGTTATATCAGAATCATTCGTTATATAGGTTTTGTTAGAACGCTTATTATCATATTTATAATTACTCAGTATTTTTATAAATTTGTCGATTATAACTTTATCATCAATCTCAAGGTCATTTATCCGAAAAGAAACAATTGATGCATCGCTAGAAATGATTGTTTTTCCAGTAAGTCTATTTTGATATAAAAAAATTATTAATACTAAGCAAAAAATTATAAGTATAAGTAAATATTGTTTCTTCATTAATTTCTCCATTCGTTTTTATTTTATGATTTTTTATATCATACTTTATTGTATACTAGATAGTAAATTAAACTTGAGGCTATTGAAAAAGCGGTGTTTTTCATAGTGTTAGCTCTTCACTATATATCCGTATGAGAGTAGCGTTTTGTGACAAATTATTTTTTAAATTTTCACAATGTACTAGAAAGCAAATAGTAAATAAAAATTACGATGTCTAAAACAAAGTAGAATAAATAGATGTAGAGCATATAAAAAATAAAACATAACAAGAAATGGCTTAAAATAGCTATTTTATAAAAAGTAATATACTGAAAAATAAATTTACGACTAAAAAAACAAATCCCTTTAAAAGTTTGAAAAATCTAAGAGGAATTAAGAAGATGAAATTATTTGTTGACAAAGAAAAATATCAAAAAATGCTACATCGTAATTTATTCTTTATAAAAAACACTTGATAAATGATTTAATTAGTGATAATATACATAAAATCGCCTAAAAATATAATTCGATTTGTATTATATTTATATTGACTTTTGTCGAATGTTTTTAAATGGATTTATAGCTATATTTGTGGGTATAAAATGGTTGTAAAAATCTTCATAAAACTTTTTATATACGACATATGTCGATGATGGCGTTGATGGTATTGTAAAGTACAAAGGAGGTATGGGGTGAAAAATAAGTTTAAGGACACGGAACATTCATTATCAAGGGTTACATCATCAGAACTAAAGGGATTTTTATCCATTTTGGTGATTATGGTCGGATTTACTTTTTTCTCACCAAGTATGAGTGCAGGGGGAAATCTTGGCATAGGGCTTGATATGAAGGGATTTATTACTGCGTTATTGCTAGGTAGTGCGTTTTTAGGTTTGTATACTGCTGCTCTAGCGTATATCGGTCAGCAAACTGGGCTTACGCTTGATATGCTTGCCAGATATTCATTTGGTGTAAAGGGTTCGTATTTACCTAGTGCATTGATAAGCTTTACTCAAATAGGATGGTTTGGTGTTGGTGTGGCGATGTTTGCAATATCTATATCACAACTATTTCAAATCAATACGATGCTACTTATTATTCTTACAGGTGCTTTTATGACATTAACGGCATATAAGGGTATAAAGGGGTTGGCAGCTCTTAGTTCTGTGGCGGTTCCGTTGATATTTATATTAGGTTTATATTCTGTAAATTATGGTGTTTCTTCTGTTGGAGGATTTGAAAAAGTATTTGCTAATTCACCAGAACAGCCAATGAGTATGGCAGTGGCGCTTGCGATAGTAATTGGGTCATTTATAAGTGGTGGAACAAGCACTCCTAATTTCACAAGATTTTCTAAAGATAAAAATATTGCTATATGGGCGACCGTGATAGCATTTTTTATTGGAAATGGTTTGATGTTTATCTTTGGTGCAGTTGGTGGAGCGGTTACTGGAAAACCTGATATATTTGATATTTTGATTGCACAGGGACTGATGATACCTGCCATTTTAGTATTGGGACTTAATATTTGGACGACTAATGATAATGCTCTTTACACTGCGGGTATGGGGCTTGCCAATATCACCAAAATTCCGAATAAACCGCTTGTTTTAGTAGCTGGTGGCGTGGGAACGATTATGGCGATTTGGCTGTATAATAATTTTGTATCTTATCTTGCCTTTTTAAGTGGGATGATACCTCCGGTTGGTATTGTGGTTATACTACATTATTTTATGTTTAGAGATGCTTATAAGGAAGATAGTATGAATCAAACAGATGTGAAAATCCCTGCGATATTAGCTGTTATTGCTGGGTCTGCAGTGGGTATATTTGTTAAGTGGGGAGTTCCTCCTGTGAATGCTCTTGTTGTGGCTGCTATCGTATATGTGATAAGTGTTAAAAGTATGAAAGAGTCGGCATAAAGATATAATGACATAAAGTAGCATTAGTATAATTCTTAATGTGGTAAGATGAGAAAGACTAACTATTAAAAGTCAATAGAAAAATCAAAAAAATTTAGAAAAAAATTATGTAAAAATATGCATGACAAAAAGCCTAAAACATAGGCCAATGAACATTGTTAACTTAATAAATGTGATTAAAGTTTTATCTCATAAGGTTCGTTAGT
>PDWI01009709.1_pt1 | contig 10966 bp, 8 predicted proteins | sample 1430891 | NCBI WGS metagenome assembly PDWI01 (sample SAMN01162508, study PRJNA174530) | Oral metagenome, whole genome shotgun sequencing project. | biome: Marine environment; feature: Marine mammal; material: Swab sample of the gingival sulcus; isolation source: swab sample of gingival sulcus... | reverse complement strand
ACCGTCTTAAAATGGTCGGGGTGAAAGGATTCGAACCTTCGGCCCCTTGGTCCCAAACCAAGTGCGCTAACCAGACTGCGCTACACCCCGTTTGCAAAAAATGCAAATATCAGTCTTCGCCGTTTTAAGGACGTAATTTTAGTAAAATTTTGCTTAATTGTCAAGCTTTTTACAAAAAAAAGTTTGCATCAACACCAAAAATATACCAAAGTCGATCATCACATCGGCAAAGTTAAACACAGCAAAGTCAAACCATTTGTGCCAAAACACATAGTCCACCACTCCACCGTGGACAAATCTATCGTACACATTTGAAAGCCCAGCACCAAAGATGATGCCAAAGGCGTGGTAATGTTGAGTTAAAAGCTTTTGATCCCAAAAAATGTAAGCGATAAAGCTAACTAAGATGCCTCCTTGTATGTATTTTAGGTATTCGCCCAAAAAAGCAAACATAGAAAATGCCACACCTTTGTTGAAAGTAAGCACTAGGTCTATATACTCACTTTGCCACCTCAAGCCTCCTAAAAAAAGCGTTTTTAGGTACTGATCTATGTAAAATATACACACAGCCAAGATAAAAAATATGATGGTATTTTTTTTCACTTAAAACACCTGTGCGAAAAATTTTTCTAGCCTTGCGTGAGCGTCTTTTGCTATTTGCTCATCTTTGGCCTCAACTAAAAGTCTAAGCAAATTTTCCGTGCCTGAATAGCGAACCAAAGTCCTTATATCGCTACTTTCAAGCTCATCTTTAAGCTCATTAAAGCCTTGTATCTTCTCAAAAGGTATCTTTTTTTGGATCTTGATGTTTGACTGTATTTGTGGGTAAAGCTCAAAGGGATTTAGCAGCTTACTTGCTTTTTGGTTTTTTCTTAAAAGCAAAGCCATAACCTGCATCGCAGCGACTAGTGCATCACCTGTTTTTGCATAATCACTAAAGATAATATGCCCACTTTGCTCCCCTCCTAGGTTGATGCCATGTTCTTTCATCATCTCAAGAACGTATTTGTCGCCCACATTTGCTCGATGTAGCTCTAAGTTATGTTCTTCAAGGTAGTTTTCTAGGGCTTTGTTGCTCATCAAAGTCGCTACAAGAGCATTGCCTTTTAGCCTTCCAACACTTCTTAGATGAGTTACTAAAACGCCTAAAAGTTTATCGCCATGTACGACTTTTCCCTTGTCATCAACTACCACGAGCCTGTCCGCATCACCATCAAAGGCAAAGCCCACGTCAGCTCTTAAGTGCTTGACTTGGTCGCAAAGGTTTTCTGGGTGTAAAGCTCCGCAGTTGAGGTTGATGTTGTTTCCGTTTGGTTGATTGGCAAGGACGATAACCTCGGCTCCAAGCTCTGTAAAGATAGTCGGAGCAACTTTATAGGCTGCACCATTTGCCACGTCTAAAACGATACGAAGTCCATGTAAGGTTAGATCTTTTGGAAAGGAGTTTTTGATCACACCGATGTAGCGTCCTATGACATCGTCGATGCGTTTTGAAGAGCCGATATTTAGCCCTGTTTGTTGGTTTTGCTCAATAAGTTTGTCGTTAAAATAAATATCCTCTATCTCTTTTTCGTCTATTTCGTTGAGTTTGTCGCCGTGGCAGTCAAAGAACTTGATGCCGTTATCGTAGTAGGGGTTGTGCGAAGCACTTATCATGATGCCTCCATCACAACGCATATCTTCGCTTAAAAAAGCAATAGCTGGAGTTGGCATAGGGCCAATTTGCCGCACATCATAGCCAACGGCAGTAAGACCTGAAACGATGGCATTTTCTATCATATAGCCACTTCTTCTTGTATCTTTTCCGACTATTATTTTATTTGTTACCGAATGCTTTCTAAAGTATATTCCCGCTGCCATCGCCACTCTCATGGCAGTCATGGCGTTTAATTTTTCTTCCCCTGCCTTTCCTCTAACTCCGTCTGTTCCAAATAATTTCATACATTCCTCATTTTGCATATAAATTTTTGGCAATTGTAACATAAAACTTATTAAATATTTTTTTCAATCACAAAATAGCTCAAAATTATGAGATATTTTATCGTTTTTATATTTTTATTTAAATATTGCCTTAAATATAATAAACCTAATAAATAATAAGATATTTTTAAGTATTTTTATGTTTTTATAAACAAATATCTTGCTATAAAGGAATAAGAAATAAACTTAAAATACAAAATGCTTTCTAGTATTTCAGTCTTAGTTCTGGTACTAATAATCGCATTAGTTCTTCTTTCCCATAGTCAAACTCAAGACCTTATCTTTGAAGAACATAAAATATCTTCTCTTGAAGAGGTACAGGAAAAAGCATAAAGTTTGAGTGACTATATTGAGAGTAAAAAAGGAATCGTCAATATTTTGAGGCAGATTGTAGACGATGATCTGGAAACAAATCAAAAATTTACAGAAGTTTTCAAAAAATATGGGGATTTTTTAGGAGTTTTTGTAGGTTATGAAAATGGCAAAACCATAAAAGATGACAAAAATATACCTAATGGCTATGACCCAAGAAAACGCCCTTGGTACATAGAAGCACAAAAGGCAAATGCTCTTGTTCTTTCAGATCCTTACATAGACGCCTTTACTAGTAAGCCTTGTGTCACATTTTCCGTACCACTTAGAGCAGAAAATGCTCTCAAAGGTGTTTTGGCTTTTGATACGTCTTTGGATAATATAAAAAGTATGTTAAACAGAGAGGAAGATGCAAAAAATTATTATATCCTTGTTGACACAAATGGGCTTATACTTGTCCACCCTAAAGCAAAAAAAGACGTAGGCAAACACCTAAAACAAACACCCATAAAAGGCATAGCAAAACTTATCAAGAGCAAAGATCATGGCATTTTTACTTATGACTATAAAGGACAACATAAAATCATAGCCTTTAGTAGGGTAAAAGGTACAAAAATGGTGGCACTATTTTCCTCATCTATCAATAGCTTTTTAGAAAAAAACGACCAAAATACTAAAAGCAACTCCATAGTGGCGGTTATCATTTCTTTAGTTGGTTTAGTGTTGTTATTTTTTATCCTTAGCTTTCTTTTTAAGCCCATCAATAAACTAGGATATATGGTAAATGACTTAGCTGAGGGCGAGGGGGATCTGACAAAGCGTTTGAGCATTGCTAGTAAAGATGAGATAGGCGAGATAAGTCAAGATGTAAATAAATTTATAGAAAAAATACAAGATCTGATATTAGATTCTAAAAAAACAAGCTCAGAGAATGCCTCAGTAGCAAATGAGCTAAGTTCTACTTCTCTGGGTGTCGGAAAAAGAGTTGAGGTTGAAACTAAACTGGTAAATGATATGGTCTTAAAAGGATGTCCTAACTGTCATAAGTGAGATAGCAGACCAAACAAACCTCCTTGCCCTTAACGCCACTATCGAGGCTGCAAGGGCAGGTGAGCATGGACGTGGCTTTGCGGTTGTGGCTGATGAAGTTAGACAACTTGCCGAGAGAACTCAAAAAAGCTTAGCCGAGATAAACACGACTATAAACGTGGTCGTTCAAAGTGTCAATGACGTAAGTGTAGATCTAAGCAGTGCAGCAAAAGGCATAGAAGAGACCTCAAAAGTTTCAAGTAAACTTATAAAGATAGTGGACGAAAACTCTTCGATCGTCAAGTCAAGCATAGATGCAAATATGCAAAATACAAAAGAATATGCAACCGTATCGAAATCCATCAACGATATCATAGAGCAGATCAAAAAAGTAAATGAAATAGCAAATGCAAATGCTAGAAGTGTTGAAGAGGTTGCAGAAGCAAGTGAGCATCTGAGCAAGATGACTAGTCAGCTAGATGGTGAGCTTAACAGTTTTAAAGTCTAAGATGCCCAAAGCGAGGCGGTGTATCAGAGTTCATCGCCTTTAATGGGTTGGCTATCCTTAACCTTGCTTAGCACCTTAAAGCCACATTTGGATGATAAGTTTATTAGATTTTTCAAAATTTCTTTACAAATACTTCTTTTTTCGCTAAAATATCGTTTTTTAATTACGATCGCGTAGCTCAGTTGGTAGAGCACTACCTTGACATGGTAGGGGTCGTTGGTTCAAGTCCAATCGTGATCACCATTTCAGAAAACGGATTGCGGAGTACTGAGTACAGATAGCCAAGGTTTGTTTTTAGTTCTTCCATTGTTTGGAAGTTCATTTTAGTTTATTTAAGGAAATAAATGAGCGAAGTTATCGCATACAATGTTAACGGAAACTTGGTTGATACCCAAACTGCCCAAGCTCAGAGCTTAGAGGGCGAAGAGGTATTGTACGACAAATCACCCCAAAGCTTAGAAGTTTTACGCCACTCCTGTGCCCACTTGATGGCACAAGCTATCAACGATCTTTTTGACGATGTCCAGTTTTTTGTAGGCCCTGTTATCGAAGATGGTTTTTACTATGACTTTAGAAGTAAAAAAGCTATCACTGAAGATGACCTAAAGGCCATCGAAAAACGTATGAAAGAGCTAGTTAAGAAAAAACTTCCTATCGAACGCTATGAGATAAGTAAAGCCGAAGTTGTTGAAAAGTTTAAACACGATGATCTTAAACAAGAGGTACTAAAACGCATCCCAGATGGAAACATCACTTTTTATAAGCAAGGCGATTTTGAAGACCTTTGTCGTGGACCTCACTTGCCAAACACAAGATATCTAAACTTTTTCAAACTTTTACGTGTTTCAGGGGCATATCTTGGGGGCGATGAAAACCGCGAGATGCTTACTCGTATCTATGGGACGGCTTATGCCGACAAAGAAAGTTTAAAAAACTACATAACTATGCTCGAAGAGGCAAAAAAACGAGACCACAGAAAACTAGGACGCGATCTAAAGCTTTTTACCTTTGATGAGGATGTGGGAGCAGGTTTGCCTTTGTGGCTACCAAATGGCTCTAGGTTGCGAAGTAAACTCGAACATCTACTTTTTACCGCTCACAGACGAAGAGGTTACCAGCCAGTGCGAGGCCCAGAGATACTTAAAGCCGATGCGTGGAAGATAAGTGGGCATTACGACAATTATAAAGAAAATATGTACTTTACAGCCATTGGCGACAACAACGACGGCACCGATGAGCATACGGACGAATACGGCTTAAAGCCTATGAACTGTGTTGGACACATCAAGATATACCAAAACGAAGTACGAAGTTATAGAGACTTGCCTTTAAAGTTTTTCGAGTATGGTGTGGTGCATAGGCATGAGATGAGTGGGGCTATGCACGGACTTTTTAGGGTTAGGGAGTTTACTCAAGATGATGCACACATCTTTTGTACGCCTGATCAGATAGAAGAAAATGTCCTTGAGATAGTCGAGTTTGTAGATAAGATCATGAAAAGTTTTGGATTTTCTTACGAGATGGAAATATCCACAAAACCAAAAGAAAAAGCCATAGGTAGTGATGAGTTTTGGGAAAGTGCTACCAACGGACTTAAAGCCGCTCTTGATAGGTCTGGCATCAGCTACGGCATCGATGAAGGCGGTGGAGCTTTTTATGGCCCAAAAATAGACTTTAAGATAACTGATGCTCTAAAGCGAAAGTGGCAGTGTGGCACTATACAGGTAGACTACAACTTGCCTTCACGTTTTGGACTAAGCTATATAGATAAAAACAACGAAAAAGCACAGCCTGTGATGCTCCATCGTGCCATACTTGGCTCGTTTGAGCGTTTTATCGGCATCTTAACTGAGCATACGGCAGGGGAGTTTCCATTTTTCATAGCTCCAACGCCTGTTGTTATAGTGCCTATTAACGACACTCATTTAGACTACTGTAAAAAACTGGCACATGAATTGCTTTTTAGCTATAATGTTGATGCGGAAATTTCTAGTAAAAACGAAAGTTTAAACAAACGCATCAGAACAGCAGAAAAACAAAAAGTTCCGATGATACTTGTCATCGGAGACAATGAAGTTGAACAAAACAAAGTTGCCTTGAGAGATAGGCGAACCCGTGAGCAGTCTGTTTTAAGTCAAAATGAACTGTTTGAGAAAATCAAGGAGAAAATGAATGAGGTACACTTTTGAGTAAAAAAGATGAAGTGATGTTAAATGACGACATCAGGGCGAAAGAAGTTCGTTGTATAGGGGATGATGGGGAGCAGTACGGCATCATCTCAAAAAATGAGGCTTTAAGCAAGGCTGAAAGCCTAGGGCTTGACCTTGTGCTTATAGCCCCAAATGGCAAACCGCCAGTTTGTAAGATCATGGACTATGGAAAGTTCAAGTATCAGCAAGAAAAAAAGCAAAAAGAAGCCAAGAAAAAGCAAAAAGTTATTGACATAAAAGAGATCAAATTTTCAGTCAAGATAGCTCAAAACGACATCAACTACAAAGTAAAACACGCCAGAGAGTTTTTGCAAGCTGGTAAGTACGTCAAGTTTAGAGTTTTCCTTAAAGGGCGTGAGATGGCTCATCCTCAAGCTGGAGTTGAAGTGCTTGAGAGGATCTGGCCACTTGTTGAAGATATAGCTGACCGTGAAAAAGCACCCAGTCAAGAAGGTCGCTACATCAATATGCTAACAACGCCAAAAAAAGACAAATGATATGTGGGGTTTAGCCCCACATCTTTTAAGAGCTTAGTATCTTAGCCACTTCTTTTGCACTTCCGTGCTTTAGTATCTTCCTTAGTTCCTGTGAGCCTTGCAAAAACTTTTTTCTATCCGTATCATAAAAAGCATCAAGAAGTTTTTTCTCGTTGACATCTTCTTGTAAAAATTCTTCATGCAAGGGCTTTTTTCCAGCAAAGTCGAAGATGATATTTGCAAGTCCTACATAAGAGAGCTTTAAAAACAAACTTCCTATCTTATAGTCAAGCCATTTTGCCTTATAAACTAGCACAAAGGGTGTGCCTATGAGTGAGGCCTCTAAACTTGCCGTACCGGAGCAAACATAGGCAAAGTCGCTTTTAGTAAGAGCCTCCTCGGTAGAAAAACTTATCTCAAACTCGCTGATATCCCCATAAAACTCGTCTATGGTTTCCTGGTCAAAAAAGCTAGGTATGACAAGTATAGGCTTAGCATTAAGTTGTGATGCTACATTTTTGAAGATGGGTAGTAAGGACTTTATCTCTCTTTTTCTACTTCCGGGCAAAAAGGCTACAAGCGAGTTGTTGCTTGGGTTTTGCTTACGCACACCTAGCTCATCTAAAAGCGGGTTGCCCACGTAGTTAGCTTTGCTGTAAAACTTATCTTCAAAAGGAAATATCGAGCATAGATGATCGCAAAGACTTTGGACTACTTTAGCTCTTTTTTCTTTCCACGCCCATACTTTGGGCAAGATGTAGTAGCTTATCTTCGCTTTTGGGTTTACCTTGCGTATCTCTTTTGCAAGGGGTATGTTAAAGGCTGGGCTATCGATGAGTAAGACGGCATCACATTCTAAACTAAGCTTGGCTAAGTGCTTGATGGCTTTTTTAGCTTCAAATATCTTGCCCACAACATCCACAAAGCCCATCACGCCAAAGTTAGAAGAGGGCAGGTAGGGTTTTCCTAGGCTTTGATCAAAGATACCGTAAAGCTCATAATCGCTTAAATGTTCTAACACTGGTTTTAAGTGGAGGTTTGCTGAGGCCTCAAGAGCCGATACTAAAAGTTTTATTTTCATGATGCACCTTTTTTAAAGTGCGATTATACCATAAAAAAGAGGGGATGACCCCTCTTTTTGTTACTGCCAGTCTATGGTGAGGTTGTCCTCTATCTGGACTATCACAGTTTCGCCCTGGTCGTTTTGACCCTCAAACTGTCTTTTGCCGTCTTCGTTTTCTATCTCTTTCCAGCCGTCATTTTTATCAAGAGCTACTTTGTCTGCGTTTTCGCCTGTGATCTGGAGGATGTTTTTATCATCTGTGATGCTAACCACATCTTTAAGCGATATGTTTAGAGTATCTTCTTTTCCATCGCTCTCTAGGCTTATCTCTTCGACATTTTTGACTTGGTCGAGATTGCTTAGGTCTATGCTTTGTACATTGTCTGTGTTGATAGAAAGCGTATCAAAACCCTCGCCACCGTCTATGTTTATATCTTGCTCGTCGTGGACGATGGTGTCGTCCCCAGCTCCCGCTCTTACGTCGTCAGCTCCATTTTGAGCATTGATATAGTCATCTTCCTCGGTTCCAAGCACAGGGGTTGGGTCGGATGCTATGGTTGTTTTTATCTCATTTATAAGATAGTCATCTTCCGCATCATCGCCCGGCAAGAATTTGATGGCTTTAAAACTTTGCCCATCATCTGTCTTGATATGCCCAAAGTTGCTAGTGCCTATGTCTGTTTTGCCATTAAATTCAACTGTCTTTAGAACATTTCCGTTTTCATCTAAAAGCTCCATCTTAGCAGTTTCATTTGTAGCTAACCACGAAAACTTGATCTCTGCCTCAGAGACGTTTTTAGCAAATGTAACTGTGATAGAGTCATTTAGTCCTAGCTCATTTGAGCTTGTTCCGCCTTTAACTCCAAAGCCATGCTGATCTTTAACAACGGACACTTCACCTGGCTGCCCATCCTTTGTAGCCTCTATGGTAAAGTTTGGATTGCTATCAAGGACATTCGCGTCGTTGATGAGTATAGGGGTTGTGTCGTTTGAGTTGATATTTATGGTAAGCTCATTGGTGCTTTCATCCCCATCAGCGTCTTTTACAGTGATCTTAAAGTTTTCAGTTTCCCCATCATGCTTTGCTATGTTTTTGTTTGTGGTCTTGTAAATATAAGAGCCATCTGTGGCATCTATGACGAACTCGCCTCCTTTTGAAGTATGTATTATTATCTTGCCGTCGTGTTCAGTATACTCTTGGTTTTCGTACTCGATCTTACTTACGCCACCTTTGCCATCTGCACCGAAGATATGTTGGGATATGAGGTTTGTTTGGCCATCTATGCTTAGCTGTTCGGTAGAATCTATGTGAACATCTTCTGTCGGTATGCTATCTATACTAGGAACAGTATCTATTAGGTATTCTCCTAGTTTTGTTAAGTCTGTTATCTTAACTGTTCCGTCTGAGCTATGATGTGCAGGTGTTTGAGGATCGTAAGATATATAGTTAAGATGTTTTTCTGAAGCATCTTCTCCTAAGCCTATAGCAAAGGATTTTTCTACACCTTTATCATCTAGTGTGTCATGCCAACTGTTGCTACCAAGCCCCCATTTACCTCCAAAAGCTCGGTAAAAGTCCGTAGGCCAACTGGGCTCTCCATCGCTAAAAAAGTAAGAGAAGGTGTGTTCGGCATCAGGAGCTGGGTCATTTTCATCTGCTTTTGCCATCTGCTCTAAACCAAATCTAAAGTCACTGTTGCCACCTTTTGCTTTCATTTCATGAAGATAGGTTTTTGCCTCACTTAAGTTCATCCACTTGCTTAGGGTATCAGGGGACTGTCTATCGCTAAAGCTGTTAAATTTGACATTAACTTCTCCTTGCTCCCCATACTCTTCTATAAGATCAGCTATAGCATCTTTTGCTAGATCCCACAGTGTTTTATTGCCCACATAATTGTGAGCCATACTTCCTGAGCTATCGATGTTAATGTAGAGGTTTACGCCGCCATTTGATGGCAATGTCATCTTATCAGCCTCGATCTCTGTGATGATGTCTTTGCCCATAGGTGAGTCATCTTCTATGTTGATGCTAAGTTCTTTAGCGTCAGTCACACCTTCCTTGTGAGCTTCTACAGGCACTTTAAGACTTATGCTATCTTCAACGTTTATGCCTGGATGATCCACAGCTTGAAGTAGGGTAGTTGTAAGCTCCCCACTGTTAGCATCAAGCTCAACTTTTATGACTTCTTCGCCGTCGCTTGTTTTGCCAACGATGTGGTTATCGTCTATGACATCCCAAGAAACAGCTTTGCCTCCGCTAAGAAGTTGTTGTTCATCATCTTGAGTTTGGATGGTTGCAGGTTCACCATCGCTAAGTGCAAAGCTAAAGTTGGCTCCGTTGACATCACTTATGTCTATGGTGGAAGTTGGGCTATTTGTAGAGTCATCGCCAGATATATCTTTGATGCCATCTTTCAAGCCTTCTTCTGATACATTTGTTGTAAGTTTAGTTGTATCAATGATGTCGTTATCTATGATAGCTCCATCGCTCCAATCACTTTCATTTTGTATCTGCTCGTTTGCCTCAACAAGCTCAGCTGTGAGCCTGATGTCCTCTTTATCTTCTGTTTTGTTATCGTCTGTGGTTTTAACCCTAACTTGCACCTTTGTGCTTTCGGCTGGTAAAGATATTACCTTATCAGCTGGAACATCGTGCCACTGACCATCTTCGCCTTTGTACTGGATCTCGTCGTAGTCGTCACTTTGTGCTGTGCCAGATATGCTTAGTTTTACTTTAGCATCATTGTTGATGCTGATCTGTTCAGCATTGTCAGCTTGTTTGTCGCCAACAAAAACATCAAAACTAAGATAGCTTCCTTCTTCTACATCAGGAGCATCTTTAACGACTATAAAACCTTCTATGTCGCCATCTACTGGAGTTGGGTTGTCCACATCTTCTGCATCAGGAGCGTCATCTTTGATGTAGTTATCTTCATAGTCAGACTTAGTTTGGACTTGCTCGTCTTGGGTTGTGGCTACTATTCTGATGCTCTCAACGCTTTCGCTTTTTGCATCATCTAAGATCTCGGCTCGAACCTGTATCTTACTTCCATCACTAGGTAGGATGATCGTGTTGTTGTTTGGTACAACTTCCCAAGTTTGACCACCATCATCAGAATATTCAAGAGTTGCCTTAAGGTCTTCACCTAAGGTGGCAGTGCCTTGAACTTGCAGGGTAACTTCCACATCGCTCTCAACTGGGCGGCTAACATAAACGTTATTTGTTACATAAGCTCCGTTAGCCTCAACTACTGTATCGCCACCATCGACGACTATGGCTCTTGGTAGGTCCACAGTCTTCTCAAACGACCCATTGCCTTCCCCAGTTAATCCACTAGGATCTGTTACTTTTACATTTAATTCAGGTAAATCTTCACCTTTATTTACC
>PDWI01009708.1_pt1 | contig 10966 bp, 8 predicted proteins | sample 1430891 | NCBI WGS metagenome assembly PDWI01 (sample SAMN01162508, study PRJNA174530) | Oral metagenome, whole genome shotgun sequencing project. | biome: Marine environment; feature: Marine mammal; material: Swab sample of the gingival sulcus; isolation source: swab sample of gingival sulcus... | reverse complement strand
GAATGCTTTCAAGGCCATTCAGACTACAAAAGAAAACGTAAATTTTATGAAGCTGGAATAGGTCTCAACACCTTGAATGCTTTCAAGGCCATTCAGTAAGGTAACCTATAAATATCTCTTCTCACCTGGTGTCTCAACACCTTGAATGCTTTCAAGGCCATTCAGATCCCATAAGTTTTCTCAGTCTGATCGACCAGACTTTCAGCCTGGGTCTCAACACCTTGAATGCTTTCAAGGCCATTCAGTGCACCTCTTGAAACGCCTGGTGCTGGCGTGTTTTATTCCCGATTTCCGGGAACCTGTGAAGGAATGTTCTCCCAATGGATATTTTGCCTTTCAAAATACTGGACGGAGAGCCATCAATCCCGCGTCCCTGCAAGATTCCGGCAACCTCAATGCCCTGAAAAAAAACCGATTTTCAAAGATCAGTTTAAAAATAAACGGGTTATACCCAATTTCCCCTTTTGCTAAATCCCGGTAAAACAGGTTCCCGTATTCGGTATTTCTTTGTCCTTTTCCCATGAAACAAAACGGACAACACCGCCGGGCAACCCGGCGGCCATTTGGACCGGCGTGCCCCAGGCATTGTCGCAAAAGCGCACGCCTGTTGCATATGTTACCGTTTTATCTGTCACAGCCGTGATCCATCATTGCCGGACTGCACTTTATTTTTTCAACCCATCACTGAACCCTGAGGTGAATAAACTTATACCGGTTCAGTCTCTGGTAAAGTGTTCAAGGGTAACGCCGGTACGGTACCATACCATACTGGTCCCAATGGTGTCATCATTTTAAAAAAGATGCAGCCTTTTACTCGTTTTATTGAGCTGAACCGCTTTCTCCCGGCAACCCCGGCAGATCCTGAACAGGGCCACTTCACCGTCAATCCCGACAATTTTCTCAATGCCTTTGATAAACGGCTTGTACTGATATCCTTCTATGGAAACCAGAAACACGGATTTCTGAAGCCTTATTCCGTACTTGAGAATATACTTTGACAAGCGGTTCCGGATCCGGTTCTCGGAAATATCGTAGGCCACCAGGTAATCCATATCACTTGATCCTTAAGGATTCATAGGGCAGGGACAGTTTCATTGCACGGATCAATTTCAACGCGGTTTCATCCAGGTAGGTATTGTAACTGATTGGCTCTTTTCGTCCGTATTTAAAAGTGGATGCCATTACGGATTCATATCTTTGGATATATTTTCTGAATGCATTTCCTTTTAAACTGCAGCAGGTTTTACCCCGGTAATCAGACACCGTAAAATCGTCTTTCTCTATTTCTTTCAGATGGATCAGGGCCAGTACGATCCGATCAACGACATGCCGAAGTTCTTCCATCAGATCTGAAGCCAAGGCGTTGTGCCTGCCCTTGGATTTGTGAAGAAAACCGATACGGGGATTGAGTCCGTTATCTGCCAGGGCCGTACTCAGGCGGTTGTACAGGAGGGTGTAACCAAAAGACAACAGGGCATTGACCTCGTTGTCCGGGGGATGGAACACACGTTTTTCAAACTCAAAGGGGGGAACCAGGCGCTTCATTGCTTTAAAATAAAGCGAGGCGGCATTGCCTTCATACCCCCTCAACTGTTCAAGGGAGTCGGCATTGACAGCTTTCCGGGCCATCTCTTTCAACCGGGGATCTTGGCTGTTATTCCGCTGGAGCAGTACATGGCTGTTTAAAATTTTCCCTTGGATGACAGCCCCGGCAAATTTTAGGCAGAAGTCCGGATCGGCGGCCTTCTGTTTCTGGATCTCCTCGTTTGAAAATACCTCCCACCCTGAAGGGAAAACCTGCCCGGTCATCCGTCCCCAGATATCAATGAAAGTGACGGGAATGTTTTCTTGCAGGGCCCGGTAGACCACGCCGCTGCTGAAAGAGGAGCGCCCCACCACCACAATCCTTGAAATAGACCGCCACACGATTTCCCGGGATTCCCCGCTCTCATCCTTAACCACTAAGCTGGGACCGCTTGAAAATGCCCCCCGGCACAGGGATGTCAGGTAAACCGGACAGCCTTTGAGCAGCTCTTCGGTGAACACCGGCAACCACAGGTCTTCGGACTTGTTTTCGATTTTCTCTGAATCGGATATAACCCTGCCTTGGATATCAAACCCAAGAAAGGTGAAGGTTTGACGGGCGTCAATGTTCAGGGTTTTATCCTCCTGGAGTTCCAGTCCCAAAGCGGCAAGGGTATTGGCCGCAAGGGACAGGGGGTGATCCTCATTGTCCCCGTCCTTATGCAGAAGAATAAAATCATCCCCGTACCGGATACACCGGAATCCGCCGGCAATCATTTGCCGGTCAAACCGATCCAGGTAAAGGTTGCTCAGAACTGGGGACAAAGGGCTGCCCTGGGGCAAGCCCTCAATACTTTGGTCCCGGCAGTGAGAAAGCCAGCGGTCGATAAACTCAGACAGATCATCAAAAGGCAGAAACGCGGCCAGAATCCGGCAGAGAATATCCGGGTCAACAGCGTTGAAAAAGGATTTGATATCTGCTTTGATACCAGTGGTGAAGCCCTCATCAAAGGCGTCTTGGACGGCTTTAACAGCATCTTTTCGGCTTCTCCGGGTCCGATAGGCAAAGGCAGCTTCGGACAAAACCCCTTCCGCAACCGGCTTGAGTGCATTGGCAACGGCCCGGTGTATCACCTTATCCACCACATTGAACACATGCAGGCGGCGGTACCCACGCTTTTTTTTCTTTTTGTAAGTTTTCACCGGGCCGTGCCGGAATGTTCCGCTTTCCAGTGATTCACCGAGCTTTTCCAGAAAGCATTCCCCGGCACTTTCAATATCCCTTTTCCCAAGCCCATCAGGCCCGGGGGACGAATTGGGCAGATGTTTCAATGCATGTGCCAATGATGATACCCTGGCGGCCTGCCCCAACACTGTCCGGCTTTTTTTAATGGGTGCCACCTGCCTGTTTTGGCGGATTTCAGGGATATGAAAAAAACCAAATCCAAACGCCCGGCTTTTGCCGATGCCCAGGTATTGGCCCCGGGTCAGGCACCGGGCTTCCTCGAGGGTCAAAGTCCCCTGGAGCTGCAATTGACCCAAAATGCCCCCCAGGGTGGTGCTGGGATCGGGGTGCCCCTTAAATTTTTTCCCGTATTTACTGTCATGCCAGACAAACTCAGCGTCCTGAATTTTCAGGCGGGTATTCCGGCATTCGTTCACCCCCAATGTTTTGAGAAGATGTTCCAAGGGCGCGGCTGCCGGGGTGGAAAAAAAATCAGCGCCAGCCGTACCATGGCCGGTGGATTTTTTATAGCCGGAGGATTTCAGGCACAGGGGCGCATGGAACCGGAGGGTGAAATGATCACGGCGGCATAGTTCCAGGGCTTCCTTTTCAATGATATCTGTCGACAAGGGAATGATACGTTCCGGACCCCAACCCGGTGCGGTTGGGCCGTTTTCATCGTATATCATGGCATTGCCGGAGATCCGGCATTGGACCTGCTCCAGCATCATTGTTCCGGAATGAAACACACCGGTTCCGGTTTCCAAGCGGTTGATACTGTGGAACAGGTTGAAAAATCCTTCCAAAAGGTCAAAGGGAAAGGAGAGGCCCACATGCATGGGGTCACCGGGGGCATATCGGTGGATACCGGTGTCGGCCGGGTGTACCCGGGTTCTGAGTTCATGCATGGTTTTCTCAGGATCAATAAAGGCCTTGAGTTTAGATCTGAAAAAACCGTTCCACTGGGGACCGTGGTAATGGGGTAGAGCGGTTAGGTTTTGTTTTGCCCTGAACCGGAGAAAAATCAGAGCCCGGCTAATGAATGTTTTTTCAGTCATTGGGTTCCCCGTGTACTTTTTTTTGAGCGGGCCATCGTCAGAGCCGTTGCCGCCCATAATTGATTCAACAGATTGGCATCACATCAGATCATCCACCACCACGATCTCTTTGAACGTTGAAAAAACCCTTGGCAGAGGATCCACAATACGCTCGTTATCTGCCAGAGCAAGGCTTTGCTGGATCATGGCCGAGATTTTACCCAAAGCCTGTACTTTCCGTTGAATGCCGAGCCGTTCCATCAACTGGGTTAATGCGTCATTTCCGGTTTCCGTTTTTTTCTCTCCAGGGGGGGTGATCCGGTGGTGTTCCCATTGATAGGTCGTGTTATCCCGGATCCAGACAGCGGATATCGAGGAGTCCATTAACCCCATCCCCAGGCTTTTACCAAGGCCGACCTTGAAACGGTGGTTCCCAAGTTGTTTTTCCAGAAGGCACAATAGTGCGGCGATTTCATCCTTATCGGCATTTTTGATCCCCACTACCCCGGTGAAAGTCAAGCCCTTGTCGCAGGCTACGGCGAAATTTCTCTGCTTGTGGGCATATTTTTTGCTTTTTTTATCAATTGTTTTAATTCTATTTTTCAGGGTGTTCAGATCCTTTGCGCTGTTTTTATCTGTCAGATATACTTTTGCGCCTTTCATCTCTCCGGTATCAGGATCTTAATAACGTCCCCCCTTCCCCCGTTTGTTGTTTTTAGGCTCTGCCAAGAGCGGCATGAGAAACTGACAGAAAACCGGGTCTTCTTTTCCTTGGCTAAACCATTGTTTCATTTTAACCAACTTGAATTCAGTTTTTTGGTTGGCATTTCTATCTTTTTTCTCCTCTTTTGGGACCCTTTCGGTCAAAATTTTTTCTTTCAAGCCGTTGTCATGAATCAGTACATCGGATTTGAACCGCCCTTTAAGGGCTTTGGGAGTATCAGCCTTTCTTCCTGAAAACGAAGACTCATCTACCGTCATACCAAAGAGACGGCACCTGGGGCAAAGGCATGCCAGATCATTGCAGGTTTCAAATCCTTTCGGAATGGTATCTTCGTGGGCAAACAGCGCCTTGAAAAGAAAATTCCTGCCAATACTGTCCACGTTACCATTTTTTTTAAATTGATGATAATAAACCCAGTCCCCTTTTTTCAGTTGAGATAAATCATCAAACCAAATTTTGATTTTTCTAGAATCCCGCGGATCATCGCCGTTCAAGGGTTGAAAATTCCCCATATAGACATTTTCTTTCATCTTTTTCGAGCTTTGGAAATGAAGGGAATGGATATCCGCAGTAATGTTGGTAGGAAAAGGAGGTATTTGTTTTTGGTAAAACCGGTGTCGATATTTTTTGCCCAGATCTCCTTGTTTAAGTTCCAGATTCATCCCGAACCGATACCGACCATAATAGATCACCTCGACCTCTTCGGGCTTTTTTCTTCCAGATGCCTCTCTGGGACATTTTGAGATCGTTCCAAAATGTTTTCCTCTATCTTTAACTTGGGCATAATAGGTACTGCCCTTGATAAAGGTTGAATCACCTAAATAAAGACATTCCTTTTGGATACGTTCAATTTTTATTGTTGATTTGCCAGGATCTGAAACACCGTGTATAACATCTGCCGCCAATATCCCCGGTTGGGAATCGGATTTGTCAACGCGATACCGTTTGAATTTCCCACCCTGGTAATACGTGCCTTTTTTCACATTTTCGGGATGTCCGATAATTGACGTATTTCCCCGGTAACAGCTGCCCATGATATTTGCAAACCCGTTGGCAATGGCGGATTTTACCGTAAAAGGGCTGATTGCGGGCCGATTTCCTTGTACCATCAGCCACCGCTTATCATATCCTTGATATTCATTTTTTCTTTGATATTCATCTTTGGTCTGGTTGGAGAAGGGAGATCCTTCACGCTCGTCCCTGCAGGGATTCAGGGCTGTTGCCGTCAGAGTGGTCCAGTTGATTTCAAAGGCAATGTCGAAATGATCGTTATCCAATCGGTCGTGCCATTGGCTCATCATTTCTTTTTCAGGTTTTTTTCTCTGAATAAAGGTATATGGCAGCACTTCATTCCCGTTTTTTTTGTTATGGAAATGTTTTTTACCGGGCTTTTTTCCCTGATGGTGTTGTTGTCTTGCTTTTTTAACTAAAATTTTCCGGCCGTTGACTTTGGTACCATTCAACGCCTGAATCGCTTTGCGGGCACTTTCATCATCGGGAATCGTGACAAATGCAAAGTTCCTGTTTAAATATTTCGTATTAATGGAGGAGAAGGCGTAATCTGAAAACAGTTGCTTCAATAAATTTTTATCGGCTTGGACAAGGTGCTTAACAAACAGCTGCATGGGTTTCTCCTCTGATGATGTAAAAATGGTAGCGGTACTCCGGAACAATGACTTCAAAGGATGTCAATTCTTCCTTTTTAAAATTGATCCCGGCAGGATCTTTTTCGAGGAACCCCTTTGCGGGACGGGTGGAAACAGGTCGATAAAAGCAATCGAAAAACTCTTTTTTGTCTTTGGGTTGCCTCAATGCCAGGTACCATTCTTGTATGATAAATTCCCCGTGGTCGTTACGTTCCACACATATTTCTTTGAACCGGGTGTTGTCTGGGTTACTGCACCAGATATCCAGGCCGGTCAAGTACCCCAATTCCGGGCTGATCCGGTCCTTGTGGAAATTAAAATCCGACGTTAGATTTAACGTATTCCACTTTTCAAGCTTGATTTCCCTGGAAGAAAATTCATAATATCCGTTTTGCCATTGGCGGATGTCAAAAAATTCATCCGGCAGCGTATCTGTGGACCGGATTTTGTATCCGGCATAACCGTCCTTGAAATCTTTTATTTCTTGCATGGGTGAAATTCCTTTCCATTCACCTGGATTTGGGTGACACAGATCTGTCCGGTGCTGGTTGATGTCCCGCCAAGACGGTACCATCCCGGTGGCGCAGAGGATGACGGTGTCATTTCGGATAATAACGACAGGATTTCATCCTTGAGCGTGGGACAAATGTCGGGCGCATCCACAACGATGTGAACGGTAAATTGTCCGTTTTTAAGGTACTCCTTTGAAAACAGATTAACGTTCTGAAAAGAATGCTCACACAAGCTGATCCTGTTGATGGCGTCAAGCGCTTGAGAATCGTGTTCTACCGGCGCATCCAGCACGGCAATGATCCCCCGCTGGTGTGTGGATCCAAACCAGGCTGTCATGATCCGTTGAATATTTTTTTCATCACGGCCCAAACTTCTCAATTTTCGTTCCAGTTGTGCGGAAAAAAGCGCCTGGCGCACCGCTTTACCAGGGATGGTCACGACCTCCTCCCGTTGGGTGCCGTTCGTACGAATGCCTCTGAACACAAAGGAATCCGGAAGTTTGGTATACTGTCCGAAAACAGTATCATAAAGGATCTCCGATGAAATGGAAAACAAGCGGCCATCCGCGACCTTTGCCGTTGCATGGATGACGTCAAATGAATTCGCCAGCCGGTCCTGCATCTCCCGGTAGAACTCCTGATCCGATTCGGATTCCAACGATTCGGCGTCAAAGGGCCAGGCGGTTTTCCACTCAATCTGATGATCAAAAAGAAACAGGCGGTTCCGGTTATCAGATATGGTCAAATCCAGGGGGGCCCACTGGATTTTTATGAGCTTCATTCTTCCGAACCCATAGGACCACCCGCCACCGATGCTCTCCACGGGTGAATCAATCACCAGGAGTGCGGCAATGAGATTTTTATAAATGAGGGCCGGGTCATCGGTCTGATCTAAAAACCAGTTGAAATCAATTCGGCAGGTCTTCCCTGGTGGGAACAACTCATCACTGAACAACATCCCATGTTCGGTGGAACCGGTCTTCCGGTTGATCCGATTACCGGTCCGAATTTCTGTGTCCTGGATATCCACGAAGGAATGCTCGGCCCACAGTGGGGATGTCCCCTCATTTTGCAGCTGACCCTGCCAGGTGGGGGAGGCAGCCTTTTTGGGGGATGGATAGTTGCCGATCCGTTCTGCAAGACCATTGCTGATCCGTTTGCAGCAGCGTCGGATTAAGCTTGCCCAGACATCACCGTTAATGAAAAGCTTTGTCCGGTCTGGTGTCATCTGGATTTCTGAGTCTGCGGTTTCCCCGGAGCTGCCCGATCTGAGCAGTAAGGGCGTTTCTAACCGGACGTGAACTGAAAATTTCAATACGTTATGGGTTTGAATCACTTTCATGGTTTATTCGCCTTATCCCAGTTAACGACGGCAAGGGCATCCAGGTATGACTTGAGCCAGGACCTCATGCCCTCGATCTCTTTTTTGTTCTTTATTTTTTCCAGTTCTTCGATCAATTTTTTTGTCGCTTCCCCTTCCCGGGCTGAAAGCTTTTCTTTTTTTTCTTGGATAAATTGTTCAACCGCGATCTGGGAATTACCCGGATTCAATAAATTTCTTAAAAGCCCGGCCTGGGATTTGGAAACCGGATACTTTTTGGCAAATTTGATGGTGTCTTCTGCCAGTGTTTTGGTATCTAAGCCGAGGTTCGGATCTTTCACAATGGCCTGCCGTTCAATTTTTTCGACAGTTTCTCCAGCCGTTTTCAAGGGCAACACGGTGTTTTGCCCCAGGCCAGGCCAGGGCAGACAATCATTCGTCCACTTTCTGTTTTTGGAAGGATCCAGCAGCGATCCCGGGGCAACTGTCACCTGGTTTCTCCGGGGGCGTTTTAATTGGGTATGATACCGTTTTTGATTGTCCAGTTTGATATTGTTTTCCGCGGCGATCATATCAAATTCAAAACGTATGGGCCGCGTGACCACGAAAGGATGGTCCGGGGCCGGATCTTTTTCTTCCCTGGCGGCTCCTGCATTGGTTGTGCTCGACAGAAATAACGTGCCGTTGATCACCGGGTTTATGTGCCTGAGAATGTGCTGGGCTTTGCTATAGACAGTTTCATCAGCAGAACGCATATCAATGTATCCGGCAAAGACGGTTCCTTTTGTCACCATTTCCTGGGTAAAAAGGGACCCTTCCTCTGTCAGGAAATGGTCATTGAGTTGGTTTCTTGTCCGGATTTGTTTTTCCACGGCAATAGCAACGGATCCGTCCCGGGCGACAAAATGGCCCGATGACAGCGGCTTGGTTTTAGAGCGAAGAAAACTCTCATGTTCGAGGGTAGAATTCACTGTGTCCGACATTTTCCAATAATCCTTTATAGCCCCTTCTTCATTTATCAGTGTGGTCATAGGCGGCGGAATGGATAGCGTAATCTTTCCACTATTCCCTATGCGGGCCGGATATAGGTCAGGAAACTGGATTTTCTGCAATTCGTTATAGGAAAGCCATTCATCATAAATCCGTTGCCAGATTTTTACGAACCAACCCTTGAATTGTTCTCTTGTAATGATATTTTCCGTGGGGATGAAATTTAAAATTCCCGTGCCTGGGAGCCGATTCTTAAAATGAGTAAACGCTGTGGCAACATAGGTTAAACCGGTTTGATCGTGGGAGGGCGATTTTATTTCATATTCGGGCGTTTCACCCTTTTCCAGGGCAAGATTCACGGTGCCCCGTCCGTATCCCCGGGACCTTAACGCCCCAAAGCCGGGAATGAGGCAAATCGCCTCTTCAAAAAAAGAGAGCCACTGGTCCCGATCTTCGATGGTATCGAAATAACCAATAAAGATATCAGCTTCCAATTCCAGCCCATCAAGAAACGCCAATTCCAGATCAACCAGAAAATGTTTGGAGACAGACCGGGTGAATTCGTCAATTTTTATTCGGGTTTTGATCTGAAAATTTTCGTTGGACCAAATTTTTCTGGATGCCTCTGACAGGGTCAGGTCCGATATTTTCAGCAGACCTGAATCTGAGTCCCCTTCCTGTCCAAGCACCTGATGCAGTAGCGGATTTTGGATTCCGTTTAACTGCTGATTCCAGCAACAGGCGGTTCGTATATTCCCTTTTACCAACGTATCCGGATAGACCGGAAATCCCGATGCATCTTTCAGGTGGGGGAAATACCCGAAAGACCCTTTGACGCCACCGCCAGAATACCAGTATCCTTTTGCGGTAACACTGAGCTTTCCTTTTGCATAATAGAGATTACGAACGGATGTCACGTTGATTCCCCTTTTTTAATGGTTAACAGTTCAAACAGTGTAACAATTCTGTCAATGCACAATTTGTTTTGCTCATCCCTGAAACAGCCATCCTTTAGGAGGCCTGAAAAATTTTTAGGCCGGTCCGGGGTATCAAGCTTTTTAAGCCACCGTTCAATTTCATCGGGATCGCTCTTGCCATTTTGCTGCCGCAATACTTGAATTTTTTTAACAATCTGGTGGATATGGGAAAAGGATATCGTGGAATAGGTTTCGCACAACTCAAGATATTGTTTGAAAGACATCCGATTGTGGCTGTCTAAAAAGGCCTTAAGTTCATCCATGTAACGGGTGTCATCAGTGGCCATGGTTTGTTTCCGGCCGGGTTCGGCAGAATCTGGAGGCAAAGATACTTTTACGGACGGAATACAATTTTTGTCTTCGATCAACAACGGTTTTTCAAACTCGAAGATATCATCAGTAACAGACTGGTCGTCAGCCATGATACGTCAGTTGATGCTGTTATCCCATCGTTGAGTATCGGATTTTGCCTGGCTCATCAGGTTTTCACCGATCTCGTGAACTGCACTGAACGGAGTATGAAGATTAGTGATAATAAAAGAAGAGCCAAAGCTATAGGATTTAATGGGACCTTTGGTGTGGTGGTTTTCCAGACGGTGCCGCTTGAGCCAGTCTGTGCTCAGGATGTCCTCATCCGTGTGGTTTCCATCGCCCCTTTTTTCAAATCCATTCCTTTTTTCCACAATTTCAGATGCCAGGTTGGTGGCAAATGACAGGATATAATCGGGATTCATTACAATACACAAATCGTCTCCACCTGCAATGATGATTCTAAACGGCAGGTATTGTCCAGCATCAAACCGGCATGTTTTCGGATTAAACGTCCGGGCCAATGCATCGGCAGTGGTTTCGATATACACCTGCTTCACTGTTTGAAAAATGTCATAAATATTTTCCTGGGCCAGCCATATGGGGACCTTGGTGTTCATGTTGTTAATATCGGAAAACCAGACCGCCATTCTTTTTTTCTTTTCTTCTCCCGCTGTTATCTTTTTGGGCAGCAGGTCTTC
>PDWI01009705.1_pt1 | contig 10967 bp, 9 predicted proteins | sample 1430891 | NCBI WGS metagenome assembly PDWI01 (sample SAMN01162508, study PRJNA174530) | Oral metagenome, whole genome shotgun sequencing project. | biome: Marine environment; feature: Marine mammal; material: Swab sample of the gingival sulcus; isolation source: swab sample of gingival sulcus... | reverse complement strand
TCGTTTACATAAATGACAAAACGGGAAACTTTGAAGAAATATTGCTCAAAGAAAAGAGAAAAGTGTATCATTATTTTAGTAAGATACAAGAAGAAGTGCATCAATATGCGATAACATATCATCGTAAAATTAGAGAAAAATCCATGTATCAATCAGAATTAGATAACATCAACGGAATTGGTAGTAAAATGAAGAAAAAATTGCTACAACATTTTAAATCAGTAGAAAATATCAGTGCAGCCAGTTTAGAAGAATTAAAAGAAGTCCGAGGTGTTGGGGATGGTTTGGCAAATTTAGTATATCAATATTTTCATAAGATAAAGTAATATTATATTTTAATAATTTTTATTAAATATAATTTGAAAATTATATTTAGCTTTACTTATTATATGCTTCACAGTAGGCGTCGATAGTAAAAATATCAAATATGCTAACTACTCATAAAGGCACATCCTGTGCCTATTCGCTAAAAAACGTCCTGTTTTTTTACGCATATTTTCATTTTTACTTTCGGATGGTGGTTCAGCAAATATAATTCGTAAAACTAAATAATAATATTCTGTACTTTCGTTTTAATACGAATTTTAAAGACTGAAAGATTGAATTTAAAGATTTAATAAAAAAAACGAATTTTTAATTTGTTTTAAATATGGATAATATTATCTTATTTACATTTAAAATAACATACAAAGTGTCATAATAAATATAAGCTATAAAATAAAGTGTCGGTACAGAAATAAAAAAATAGTTATAAATCATGCTATAATTAGTTTGAAAAGAACTTAAAAGCGAGGTAAATAGCTAATGCAAGATAATAATATATAAGTTGTAAAATAAAAATATTGATAAAAGTAGCTATAAATGTTATAGTTAAATTAAGTTAAATATTTTAAAAAAGATGGAGGTCTGTTATGGGAGAACATAATAATCACGGATGTGGTTGTGGATGCCACGATCACGAAGAACACGATGTAGAATGCCTAACTTTAGAGTTTGATGACGGTGCAGAAGTTCAGTGTGAAGTAATAGGAGTCTTTGACGTTGAAAATAAAGAATATATCGCTTTATTGCCAGAAGATGAAAGTGGTGAAGTTTATATTTATGGATATAAAGAAATAAACGAAGAAGAATTTGAACTTGAAGACATTGAAGATGATGCAGAGTTTGAAAGAGTTGTCGCAGAATTTGATAAAATAGCAGCAGAAGAGGAAGACAACTAGAAAAAACTTGATAAAAAGGCAAAAAATAACAATAACTGATCTAAAATATCACACTTTTTAGGTCAGTTTTTTATTTGTTTAAAATTTTTATTTATTTTAAAAATTTTTACTTAAAACAAGGAAATTGTGATAAAATGATACTCGTTAATAGTATTTTAAATAAAAATGATGAAGAGATGGTAAAGAGAATCTAAAAGAAAATCTATAGGAGTGTGTTGATATGGGATATAAGGTTGAAATTGATGTTTTTGAGGGACCTTACGACCTTTTAGTATATCTAATAGAAAATTCAGAAATGAGTATTTATGATATACAGATTACAGAAATAACAGAAAAATATATTAATTATTTGGAACAGATGAAAGAAATGCACGTTGAAATTGCGTCAGAATTTATGATTTTATCAGCAACACTTCTGCAAATTAAATCAAAAATGCTTCTACCAAACAAAAAGTTGGATAATGAAAATACTATTGAAGAAGACCCTCGAGATGAATTAGTAGCAACTCTTTTAGAATATACTAAATATAAAAAAGTTGCAGAAATTTTTCAAAAGAAAAATGAAAATGTATCGCTGCAAATTGCAAAACCGAAAGAGGATGTAACACCTTATACGAAAGAAGTGGATTATTATCTAACAATGGATATGAAAAATTTTGTAAATGCTTTTAATTTATTTTTGAAAAAAAAGCAAAGAGTAGAGGAAGTAAGAAAAAATTATACAAGGATAAGGAAGCATAGAGAAACCGTTGAGAATAAAATTATGGCAGTGGTTGACTTTATAAAAAGTCGAAATTTAAGAAAAATATTTTTTAGAGAATTGACAGATATAGAGAATAATCGAGAAGATTCTGTTTTAACTTTTACAGCTATTTTACAAATGATGAAAAGTAAAATAGTTTCAGCAGAGCAAAAATATAATTTTGGTGAAATAGAAATAGAAGTTTTAGGAGATGATAAATAAATGGGAACAGAGATAAACATTAAAAATAGTATAAAATCAGCACTGGAATCCATGATGTATATATGGGGAGAACCCTTAGACTTAAAAGTGGCGAGTGACGTTTTGTCAATGGATAAGAAAGAAGTTTATGAGCATTTTCAAGTATTAAAAGAAGAATATAAAAGGCAAGAGAGAGGATTGCAGATTGTAGAAATCAACAAATCTTTTCAATTTGTAACGGCAGAAGAAAACTACACTTATTTAGAACGATTATGTACACCGAAAAAAGCACAAAAACTTTCTACATCGGCACTTGAAGTTTTAGCTATTATAGCTTATAAACAACCAATTACAAAAGGTGAAATTGATGTTATTCGAGGATTGAAGTGTGAACGAGTAATCGACGGCTTAATAAAAAAAGAATTAATTGAAGAAAAAGGACGCTCAAGTGCTATAGGAAGACCAATACTGTATGGTACTACCAATTTATTTTTAAAATATTTTGGATTAGAAAAAATAAAAGATTTACCTGATATTGAAAACATTGAAAATTTAATAGACGAAACTCTAGTAGAAGAAGAAAATAACACGACTCAAATGTCTTTAGATTTATAATAAAAGGTTATAATCTATTTCCCGTTTTTTTGACAAATATAACTAAATGTTATATACTAATGATAGTTTGTTGGAATAGGAGCGTGAAAAAATGACGAAACAACAACAGAAAACGTTAAAAAAGATAGTAGAAGTAAAAGATTTATATAAAATTTTCGGTAAAAATCCTAAAAAAATAGTGGAACAATTGAAAGCTGGAAAGTCCAAAGAAGAAGTTTTGAAAAAAACGAAAAATACAATAGGGATAGATGGTGTAACCTTTCATATTAATGAAGGGGAGTTATTTGTGCTTATGGGACTTTCAGGTAGTGGAAAGTCCACTATTTTGCGTTGTTTAAATCGTATCATTGAGGCAACCCAAGGAGAGATTGTGGTAGATGGTGTAGATATCACAAAATTAAAAGATAGCGAGATGAGAAAGTTTAGACAAGAGCATATGGGGATGGTCTTTCAACAGTTTGCATTACTTCCTAATAGAACGGTATTAGAAAATGCAGCTTTCGGTCTTGAAATTCAGGGGATACCAAAAAAAGAGAGAGAAAAAGAAGCTTTTGAAGCATTAGCACTTGTTGGACTAGACGGATGGGAATATAAATATCCATCACAACTTTCTGGAGGGATGAAGCAGAGAGTAGGGATTGCAAGAGCATTGGTAGCGAAGCCGAATATTTTGTTGATGGATGAAGCATTTAGTGCATTAGACCCACTTATTCGAGAAGAAATGCAAGACTTATTGCTTGAAATATTGGGAGATACTGGTAAAACAGTAGTGTTTATAACCCATGATTTAAATGAAGCCTTGAAAATCGGAGATAGAATAGGATTTTTGAAAGATGGTCAGTTGATACAAGTAGGGACACCAGAAGAAATTGTGAATAATCCTGCCAATGAATATGTAGAAAAGTTTGTACGAGGGGTAGATAAGACGAAAATACTGACAGCAGGGGATGTTATGACGAAAGTTCATACGTATACAAAACTTGCTGATGGACCTAGTGCAGCACTTTATACCATGAAATCAAATGGTATATCTAGTGCCTTCGTCCTTGATAAACACAGGGAAGTGAAGGGAATTATAACAGTAGAGGAAGCATTACAAGGAAGAAAAGACAAGGTACAATCTTTAGAAAAAATGGATTTATCCATGCCACATACAGTATCTCAAGAGGAACCTATTAGCGAAATTATGACATTGATTGCAGAGGCAAAAGTACCAGTTGCCGTTGTAAATGAAAAAAATAGATTGATGGGAATATTAGTTAGAGGCAACGTTTTGTCAGCTCTAGCACCAGATAATGGAGGTGAAAGTGATGAATAAATTACCTTTGGCACAGTGGATTGATCATGGTGTAGAATGGATGCAGTCAGCTTGGGGTGATTCCCTTGATAGCTTTTCGGAAGGTGCAGGAAATATCATTGAACTTGCAACAGATGGTCTTTTAGCAGTACCTTGGTGGATTGTGATGATTGTCTTGATGGCAATTGCCTATAAAGCAAGTAGTTGGAAACTTTCAGTAGGAACATTGTTAGGACTTTTATTAGTTTGGAATTTAACTCTTTGGGAAGCATTTATTAGTACCATGGTGCTAGTGATTGTTGCAGCACTCGTTGCTGTATTCCTAGGATTGCCACTGGGGATATTGTCAGGAAAAAGAGATGGTTTTCATTCCGTCATCATGCCTGTACTGGATTTTATGCAGACGATGCCGTCCTTTGTATATCTTATCCCGGCACTTCTGCTTTTCGGAATCGGTAAAGTGCCAGCAATCTTTGCCACCGTCATATTTGCGATGCCACCCGTTATCCGTTTAACCGATTTAGGGATACGTCAAGTACCTATTGATTTAATTGAAGTAGGAGAAGCTTTTGGTTGTAATCCGATTCAGCTTTTAGGGAAAATACAGATACCTCTTGCCATACCAACAATCATGGCAGGAATAAACCAAACCATGATGCTTGCATTATCAATGGTTGTTATATCAGCGATGATAGGAGCAGGTGGACTTGGTGCTGGTGTTTTAACAGCCATCGGGCGAGTGGAAAACGGTATGGGATTTGAATACGGTATCGCCGTGGTAATTATGGCAATCATTTTTGATAGAATACTTCAAGGGATAGGGAAATCACTGCAAGTGGAACATAAAATAAATAAAAAATAAAAGGAAGCAATACGAAATAGTTTGCAAAAACACAACAATCAGATTTATTGAAACAATTGCAACAAAAGAAAAAACATTATTCGCTTTAAATAAAAAGGATATTGATTCATAGTTTGATGTTTTAAAGAAGTATTTTAAATAAAAGGGATAGAAAAAAGAGAAATCAAAAATTTTATAAAAAGATTATAATTGATTGAAAAAGATTAATTTTAATAAATTGAACAAGTTATTTTAAAATAAAAAAGGAGAGTTATTATGTTAAAAAACAAAAAAATAATAGTGCTTATGCTATTAATAACCGTTATGTCACTGGGATTAGCAAGTTGTGGAGGAAAGGAAAGCAACGATGCAGATACACCAGAGCCTATGGACAAACCTGTTGTCAATATCGGATATGTAAGCTGGGCAGAGTGCGTTGCAACAAGTAATCTTTGGAAAGTCATCTTAGAAGATAAAGGATATGACGTTAATCTTATTCAATTAGATGCAGCCCCTTTATACATTGGTCTTAAAAAAGGTGATGTTGATTTATTCTTAGATTCTTGGTTACCTGTTACACATGGCAACTACATGGAAAAATATGGTAAAGATTTAACGGACGTAGGTATCTGGTATGAAAGCCCTGCTAAAATAGGTGTTGTTGTACCAAGCTATGTAGAAATAGATAGCTTAGAGAAATTTAATGGGTCAAAAGATAAATTTAATAAAGAAATTATAGGAATTGACCCAGGTGCAGGAATTATGAAAGCAGCTGAAACAGCGAAAGAAGAGTATGGATTTGATGCTAATATTGTTCAAGGAAGTGAAACAGCGATGATTACATCATTGCAAAAAGCTTATGATAAAGGAGATTGGATTGCTATTACAGGTTGGAGTCCACACTGGATGTTTGCAGAATATGATTTAAAATACCTAGAAGATCCTAAAAAAGCTTTTGGTGAAGAAGAATTTTTACACGTTTTAGCAAATAAAAAGTTTGGAGAAACTCATAACGATATTATTACCATGTTGAGTAACTTTAAAATGAACGATTCTCAAATAGGAGCATTAGAAAAATTAATTAACGATGGTTTAGAACCAGAACTTGCAGCACAACAATGGGTTGATGAAAATAAAGAAATTGTAGATAGCTGGACAACGTTATAATATAAAAATATAGAACTATAAATCAAATTAGTATAAAGATAATAATAAAAAATGACTTTCTCTATTAGAAAGTCATTTTTTTATCTATTTCCATCATGATGGCACATTCAATTCGTTTTTTGTGAAGTTGACAACCTAAATCGTAAACACCTTTAATACTACCTGCATAGTGATAAGCATTGGCAGCACAGCCACCAGAACAGTACATTTTGGCGAAGCAATCTTCACATTCTTTGTGAGAGTAGACATTACAATTTTTAAATTCATGGATGATTTCTTCTTTTTTTATTCCTGAAAAAACATTACCTATTTTATATTCTTCATCCCCTACAAATTGATGGCAGGGATATAAATCGCCCTCAGGAGTAACTGCCATATATTCTGTACCCACACCACAACCAGAAATTCTTTTGACGATACAAGGACCACCTTCTAAATCCACAGTGTAGTGATAAAAATTAAAATCATTTCCCTCTTTACGTCTTTTAATCATTTCAAGTGCCAGTGTTTCATACTCTTGAAAAAGCACAGGTAAATCTTTTTCGGTAAGAGCATATGGCACATTTTCATCGGAAACGACAGGCTCAATGGATAATTCTTTAAATCCTAAATCTGCCATATGTATTAAATCCTTTGAAAAATCCTTGTTGTATGCTGTATAAGTCCCTCTAACATAATAATCTTTATGGTTTCTTTTTTCTGCAAAGTCAAGAAATTTAGGCAGTATTTTATCATAGCTTCCTTGACCTGTTCGATAGACTCTCATAAAATCGTTAGTATCTTTTCGCCCATCTAAGCTAAGGACAACATTGCTCATATGTTGATTGGAAAATTCAATAACATCATCATCGACTAGCAATCCATTGGTGGTAAGGGTAAATCGGAAATTTTTATTATGTTTTTGTCCCAGCTCATTACCATAATAAACTAGCTTCTTACAGACTTCCCAGTTTAAAAGGGGTTCGCCACCGAAAAAATCCACTTCTAAGTTTTTTCGTGTGCCAGAATTTTCTACGAGAAATTCCAATGCTCTTTTGCCAGTTTCAAGGGGCATGATTCCCCTCATCCCAGAGTGATATTCGCCCTCCCCAGCGAAACAGTATTTACATGCTAAGTTGCAATCGTGGGCGACGTGTAGACAGATTGCTTTTAGTACTGATTGTCTTTCTTTAAACTCTCCAGCATGTTGTTGAAAAATATCTTTTGAAAAGAGCTTGTTTTCTTCTTTTAGCTGTGCGACATCTTCTTTTAATTCGTCAATTTCTTTTTCTGTAAGATTTTCTGATTTTTCGTACTTATCCATCAGTTTATCTTTTGCGTCTTCATGGCTTATACCATCAGCAAGCCACTTGATATAGTCGTATGCAACCGTATCCACGTTGTGAACTGTACCACTATTGCCATCAATCACGATGTTGTATCCATTTAGTTTATAACAATGTACCATTAACGAAAAATCCTTTCTGAAATATAATAAAAGACCACAATATATTTTCATATTGTGGCTTTTTTCAAATAATTAAGTTTCAATCGACTATTTCTTGATTGCTTCGCATTTTTGATTAACGACACTACAAGATGTTTTACTAGCTGATTGACATGATGTTTGACACTCTCCACAACCACCACTTACTTTAGAAGCTTCTAATTTTCTAGTTTCTATCGTTTGTATACGTTTCATATTAACACCTCATTTTCTTTCATTTATTATTAAATAACTTTTAAAAAATACGTAATAAGTCTATCATAAATGAAATCCTTTTTCAATGGTAATTATTTTACAACAAAAATTATATAACAACAATATTACAAAGTGTTACAGTTATATTACATCTACTTATTTGTATTGACTAAAACAAAAACAAGGGGTATAATTCATTATGATGGTAGCAGAAGTATATATTCTGCTCCACAGATCAAATCGTCTTCAAGGGGGGAGAAGATTTGAGTAAATTAAAATTTAATACCCCCGAGAAGAATTATTTTAAAAGGAGGAATGATACAAATGAAAAAAATACTTTCATTAGTACTATCTTTGGCGCTAGTATTCGGTAGCTTCGGTACTGTTTTTGCAGACGAAGCAAAGAATGTTAAAAAAGTTCTAGTACCAAAGGACGTAGTTGGAACTAACTACGAAGAAGCAGCAGCAGCGCTTATGGCGTTAGATGTTGTAAACGGTTACGAAGATGGCACATATAAGCCAGAAAAAGTTGTAACTAGAGCTGAAATGGCTAAATTAATCGTTACTGAATTAGGTCTTGCTGAAAATGCAAAAGCATATAAAGCAGACTTCACTGATTTAGGTGGTGCTAAATGGGCAGAAGGATATATCGGATATGCTCAATCACTAGGAATCATTGATGGATATGGCAATGGCAAATTCGGACCTTTAGATGAAGTAACTTACAACCAAGCACTTACTATGATCGTAAGAGCTTTAGGTTACACTAAAGATTGTAAAGAAATGAACGGAACTTGGCCTGCAATTTACGTACAAAAGGCTAGAACACTAGACCTTACTGAAGGCGTAACAAAAGGTGGAGCAATTGGAGCAAACAGAGGAGACATCGCAATCTTCTTATACAACGCTTTAACAGCTGACATGGGATATGCAGATGCTGACGGTGTGTTCAGAAACAAGACTGATAAAAACGGTGCTAAAGTAAAAGTAATCGAAAGTCTAAATGCAACATCTCCAGGTGCAGGAACTATCCTTACAAATGCAGATGCTGACAATGCACTTATCGACGTAAGAAAATTCGTTGGTGCAAGTGTAGAACAATTCACAGTTAGACTAGGTTCTAACAGAGGTAATGTTGTTGCTTTAGGTGACTTTGATTCTGAATTTATTTCAGGTACTGTTGACCAAGCAGATAAAGAAATGAGTGCAACTGATGGAAACGATTATGACTTATCAGCTGTATTCTCAGGAGCAGGTGCAGATATAGTTACTCAATTTAAAAACGGTAAAGTTGCTGGTACAACTGACTTAACTGCACTAAAAGCAAATGAATTTGTACAATTAGCAGTAGAACTTTCAGGTAAAGACGTAAAAGATAACGTTGCTGGAACTTCTACAGGATTATACACAATCAACAGATGGGCAATCGACTCTACAGATAACGCACTAAATGGTGAACACGGTATCATCAAAGCTGATGAAATCAAATCTATGTTAGAAGAACATAAACTATTTGGATATGACTTCGTAGAAAACAATGGCGAAATCGACATGACTAGCTTCGACCTTGAAGGTGTTGATTCACTAAATGACATCAAAGCTGGTAACGTAGTATACGTATTTGCTAATAGAGATGACATCACTAGAGTATTAGTAGGAACTAAAACTGTTGAAGGTGAAGCTACAAGAGTTAAAGATTTAACTGATGTAACTATCGACGGAACAGTATACGAATATGCTAGTGAAAAATTAATGCCAAACGGTATCGAAGGTAAAGTAACAAAAGGTAAAATCAAAGCTGGAGATAAAGTAAGAATTACTCTTGACGCTTTTGGTTATATCTATGATAGCGAAGAAATCGATAAAGACGCTGAAAACTATGCTGTAGTTTTAGAAACTGGTGGAACAACTGGTGGAATCGGTGGAAACCAACAAGTAAAACTATTATTAGAAGATGGTAGTGATAAAATCTTTGACGTTGACAAAGAAGCTTTAGAAGGTTACGGAGCAGTTGCTGGATTTACTACATTTGTAGATGCTGGTAAAGACGGTGTTGCTGGTAACAGCGATGACAACTATGCCTTTGATGTAACTTCAGTTGGTTCTTACAATAAAGCAGGAACTGCAGTTGTAAGACAATTAGTTAAATATGGTCTTGACAAAAATGGTGTTATCGACGAATTAAAACCACTTACATTTGTTACAGGTGCAGTTAAAGATGACATGAGTAAAACTGGATACTTCGATCAAAGAAGAGCTAGCAAAGACACTGTAATCTTTAACTTAGAAGAACCAGGTGGAGCTGTTGTAGCTTTCACAAGCTCTGATGAAGATGATTACAGCGTTGTTAAATTCGATGAAGTAAAAGGTGAAGAAAACGTAACTGCAAATTATCTAAGAGATGGCAATGACATCGTAGCAATGATTTTACAAGACTTCTCTAACACTGATGACGTATATGGTGTAGTAACTGAAGTAGTTGCTCTTCCAGATGATGAATATGACGTAACTATGTTAGTAAATGGTAAAGAAATACACTATACTTCAGGTGATGATGTATTTGGAGGAAAAGCTCCTGATACTATGACAGCTGCTCAAATGCTAGAAGTATACACAGTAGAATTTGATAAAGCTGGTGTAATCAAGAAGTTAAGTCCATTCATGCAAGATGATTCTAAGAAATTCTTCAGATCAGGTACATATTCATTCGCAGCTAAGAACTTAGAATATGGTGATTGGAATGCTACATTAGCAGACTTAAATGACTACTACTTAGATGATTATGTATTCAGCATGTGGTCTGGTGCAGATGATGTACCTGTATTCACAGCTGTACCTGCAGCTTTAGTAGCTCCTGCAAACACAGTAGCTCCTGCAGCTGTTAATGAAATTATACTTGATGATGGTAACTTCGTTGTTTACGTAAAAGACGGTAATGAACTTAAGAAAGGTGGATTATCTGACTTAAGAGCTGGTCTATCTAAAGACGGTCTTACTGTTGAATTCTTAGATACTATTGATGACGCTAAGAAACCAGTATACAACATTGCTATCGTTAAATAGTAATTGAAAAATAAATATAATTCCAAAGTAAGGTTAATCTGAAAAGGTTATTCGCTGAGGATAGTACTATAAAAGAGCTGGCGTAAGCCAGCTCTTTTGGTTAAATTTAGGTTCTATGTCAAATGTTGGGGTAGAGCTAA
>PDWI01010234.1_pt1 | contig 10968 bp, 9 predicted proteins | sample 1430891 | NCBI WGS metagenome assembly PDWI01 (sample SAMN01162508, study PRJNA174530) | Oral metagenome, whole genome shotgun sequencing project. | biome: Marine environment; feature: Marine mammal; material: Swab sample of the gingival sulcus; isolation source: swab sample of gingival sulcus... | reverse complement strand
TTTCGCTCTGCCCCTTCTTCTTCTCTTTTTAAGTATATTTCTGCCGGACTTAGTTTTCATTCTCTTTCTAAATCCGTGTTCTACTTTGCGCTGTCTTTTTTTTGGTTGATATGTGCGCTTCATAGTAACACCTCCTCACGCCTTTATGTAAAATAAAATACTATACACTGCCTTCAAACCACGCTAAATTATTATACTCTCAGGATAGCGAGGTGTCAAGAAAATATTTATTAAATACTTTTTACAGTAATTGCCAACAATCTAAGTTATACTATATTTCTCATTGATTATAGCATTATATTTTGATAAAATTAACATACGAGTATCATTATATCCAAGAACGGGGGCATTTTTTGAAAGATTATAAGGAAATATGGCGTCAAACCTCATATATTATAAAAAATGAATTAAGTAATGAAGTTAGCTACAAAACGTGGATAAAAACTATTACGCCCAAGGGAATAAATGGCAATGCCTTTATTTTAGGTGTTCCCAACGAATTTAATAAAGGTATATTAGAAAATCGCTATACAAATATTTTAGAAAACTGTATAAAACAAGTTTCAGGTAAAAATATGACAGTTGAATTTGTCTTATTGGGGGACAACGACGATAATTTCTTAGATATCAATAACAATAATTTTGTAGACCGCACGCGCTTAAATCCCAAATACACTTTTTCAGAATTCGTCATCGGCAATAGCAATAGATTTGCGCACGCAGCCTCACTGGCAGTCGCGGAGGCTCCCGCCAAAGCCTATAATCCACTATTTATTTACGGCGGCGTCGGACTTGGCAAAACACACCTTATGCACGCCATTGGCAACTATATACAAAACAACAACAGGCAAGCTAAAATCGTCTACGTCACATCGGAAAAATTCACAAATGAATTAATCAATTCAATCAAAGACAATAAAAATGAATCTTTTAGAAATAAATATCGAACAGTCGATATTTTATTGGTCGACGACATTCAATTTATCGCCGGCAAAGAAAAGACACAAGAAGAATTTTTCCATACTTTTAATGCATTACACGATGCAAATAAACAAATTATTCTATCTTCAGATCGACCACCCAAAGAAATTCCAACATTAGAAGATAGATTGCGTTCGCGTTTTGAGTGGGGATTGATATCAGACATACAGCCACCCGACTACGAAACAAGAATCGCTATATTAAAAAAGAAAGCCGAACAAGAATCAGTAGAAATTAGCAATCAAATACATGAATTTATCGCTCAAAACATAAAATCGAACATCAGAGAACTCGAGGGCGCATTGACTAAAATTATCGCCTTTGCCCATTTGTCTAATAGCAAAATAACAATTGAGTTAGCCGAGGAGGCTTTAAAAGATATCGTCAAAACAAAAAAAACGCAACATTTGAACTACGACATGATAAAAAAAACAGTAGCTCACTATTATAATATCAAAGTAAATGACTTAAATTCTAAGAGAAGAACGCGAGCGATTACTTATCCAAGACAAATCGCCATGTATCTCTGTAGAGAATTGACCGATATGTCGCTACCAAAAATAGGTGAGGTCTTTGGCGGTAGAGATCATACGACCGTCATGCACGCCTGCGACAAAATAATTAACGACTTGAGAGAAAATGAAGCGTTGTCAGAACAAATCAAACAAATCAAACAACAAATAAAATTAGAATCTCAATAATCAACAAATATGTGTTAATATGTGTATAATAAGATGTGGAAAAAAACAGAAAACTACAGTTGTGGAAATCCAACGAAATAGGCGCACAATATCCACATTTTTTATACAGATTAAAAAGCTGTCTACAGCGGACTTAGAACTGGTTTTTAACAAATCAACAGTCCCTAATACTATTACTGTTTTTTATATACTGAATACATTTAATAATGCGGAGGCTTTCTATGAAAATAATGGTTGAACAAAGTGAATTATCGCATGCCCTCAATATTGTTTTAAAAGCAATTTCGACGCGCACTACAAAAGATATACTTAAAAGCGTTTTCTTAAATGCGCACGAAGGTAAATTAACTCTGATAGGAAACGATTTAAACATAGGCATTGAAACGACAATCGATGCCAATGTTTTAGAGCCCGGCAAAATTGTTATAGATGGAAAAATTTTCAATGACATCATTAGAAAACTGCCAAGTGAAACGATAACGATATCGCAAGTTGACGATGACGTCAGTATAGATTGTTTAAATTCAGCTTTTAAATTAAAATCAAACGATCCCGCAAAATTTCCAAATTTACCACTTGTAAATCCAGATGATCGAATCACAGTAGATAAATACATTCTCAGCGATATGATTAGACAGACGATTTTTGCGACGTCGCACGATGAAAATAGACCAATATTGACAGGTGTTTTATTCGACGTTCAACACGCCGAAATGACGATGGTTGCAATTGATTTATATAGAATAGCGCTTAAGAATGTGCACGTAAAGAGCGATAAAAAACACAATTTAGTCGTACCAGCCAAAGCTTTAAATGAACTTTTAAAAATCATTAGCGGCGATGTAAAAGAATCGCAAATAGCAATTTATATAACAGAAAAATACATAAAGTTCTCAGTTCAAAATGTTATTTTGATTGCTAGATTATTAGAAGGCGAATTTATTAATTATCAACAAATCATACCAAAAGAATACAAACTTAGAGTAAAGTGTTCTCGTTTAGAATTATTTCAAGCCATCGATCGCGCATCGTTGATTACAACTGCTGGTAAAAATACGTCTTTATTATTTGATGTCGAAGACGATTACTTGATTATCAGTTCACAAACCGAAAAGGGTAAGGTAAGAGAAAAAATAAAAATTGATTTAGAAGGGCCAAATTTAAAAATAGGCTTCAACCCCAAATATTGGTTAGATGTGTTAAAAGTAATTGAAGAAGATAATATTTACATTGAAATGTCGACAAATATTAGTCCTTGTATTATCAAGCCTGAAGATAACGATAATTACATGTATTTACTATTGCCTATCAGGATAATGAATTAGGAGAAAAAAGTGGAACAAATTTCTATCAATACTGAATACATTAAGTTAGATCAACTGATTAAATACGCCGGTATTACCGGTTGCGGTTCTCAGGCAAAAGCGCTTATTGTCGATCAATACGTCAAAGTAAACGACGAAATTTGCACGCAAAGAGGCCGAAAAATAAGAGCTGGCGACATAGTGGAAATTACTTACCAGGCGCTAAAAATAAAAATACAAGTAACGAATTAAGACTGATATTTAAGGGAAAAATTTTGTATATAAAGGCACTTTCATTAGTAAACTTCAGAAATGTTGAAAAATTGCACATTGCATTCAATCAAAAGACCAATATTATAATTGGCGATAATGCTCAAGGTAAAACTAATATTTTAGAAGCGATTTATATTGCAATTAACGGCAAATCTTTTAGGACTAAAAACGATGCTGAATTGATAAAGAAAAACGAAGATTTTTGTCGCATTAAGTTAGATTTTTTTAAAAACAATCGCGAACAGTCCATCGAGGTAATTATCGCCAAAAATAATAAAAAGAAAATAATAATTAATGGCGTGCCAATTAAAAAGACATTTGAATTAATTGGTTATTTAAATGCAATACTATTTGCACCGGAAGATTTACTCATAATAAAGGGTAGCCCAGCGCAGAGGAGAAAATATCTCGATAGGGAAATATCGCATATCAGTAAAAAATATTTAAACGCTTTAATTCATTATCACCGTGTCCTCAATCAAAAAAATAAGCATTTAAAAATGATAAAGGAGTCCGATGACACACTCGATATTTGGGATCGACAATTGGCAAAATACGGGTGTCAAATCATATTAAAACGCTTTAAATTTGTCGAAAAACTAAATGACACAGTTAAACCAATTCACATTAAAATTTCAGAAGATAGCGAACATTTGTCAATTATCTACGATTTTGATAGTTCAATTGATGAATCAAAACTGGAAGATTATTTGTTCGAACAATTTCAGCGCAATAGAGAAAAAGACATTCGTTACGGCTATACTACATTTGGTCCGCATCGCGATGATTTAATAATCATGTTGAATGAAAGACAAATAAAAAAGTACGGTTCACAAGGTCAACAGCGGACAGCACTTTTGGCGGTTAAATTGGCAGAAATAGAAATTATTGAATCTTCAATCGAAGAAGTTCCAATATTGATGTTAGATGACGTAATGAGCGAACTAGATACAAAGAGGCAGACATTGCTGTTAAAAGAAATAAAGAAAACGCAAACTTTATTGACTACAACCGATTTACATGGTTTAAACGATAAAAATATAGCCCCATATCGGCAACATTATATAATTGATGGTTCAATTGAGTCATCGCAGGAGGTTTTAGATGCCTAGCAAGGTTGAACAGAGTTATAACGCAGAACAAATTCAAGTTTTAGAAGGACTTGAGGCAGTTAGAAAAAGACCGGGGATGTATATTGGTTCTACTGGACCGCGTGGGCTGCATCACTTGGTTTATGAAATTGTCAATAACAGTATAGACGAAGCCTTGGCCGGTTATGGCGATACGATTGAATTGACGATAACAAAAGATAACGGCATTATAATTAAAGATAATGCTAGGGGTATGCCGGTTGACATTCACAAGAAAATGGATATTCCTGCGGTAGAAGTCATTCATACGGTCTTGCACGCCGGCGGTAAATTTGGCGGTGGCGGATATAAAGTTTCCGGTGGTTTACACGGCGTCGGTGCATCTGTCGTAAATGCACTCTCTTCTAGTATGCGCGTTGAAATTGAAAGAGAAGGTAATATTTACGCAATTGAATTTGAAAGGGGCAAGACAACAAAACCGCTTCACATTATTGGAAAATCTGATAAGACTGGTTCAAAGACGATATTTAAACCAGATGATAAAATTTTTGACATTACAGAATACAATTACGACACTTTGAAAAATCGCTTGCGCGAACAAGCCTTTTTAAATAAGGGTATTAAAATAATAATGTACGACGAACGCACAGATGAAACTGATACTTTTCACTACGAAGGCGGTATCAGCGAGTTTGTCATGTTTTTAAATAAAAATAGAAATTATATACATGAAGAAGTTATTTATTTTGAATCATCTAAAGACGATGTAGTAGTAGAAATTGCAATGCAATATACAGATGGCTATCAAGATAATGTGTTTACGTTTGCCAACAATATCAATACGCACGAGGGAGGTACCCATTTAAGTGGTTTTCGTTCCGCTTTAACGCGCGTCGTCAACGACTACGCCAGAAAAAATGGCATATTAAAAGAAAAAGATAACAATCTGCAAGGTGAAGATATTAGAGAAGGTTTAACCGCTATCATTTCCGTTAAAATTGAAGATCCACAATTTGAAGGGCAAACAAAGACGAAACTGGGCAATTCAGAAGTACGTGGCGTGACTGAATCAATTACCGGCGAGTCCCTAGCGGCATATCTCGAACAACATCCACAGCAATCTAAAATAATTATAGATAAGTGTATCAAGGCTGCAAAAGCGCGTGAAGCTGCCAGAAAGGCCAGAGAATTGACGCGTCGCAAGGGATTACTGGACGGTTTTAGCTTGCCCGGTAAATTATGGGATTGTCAGGAAAAGGATCCGGCAAAGAGTGAAATATTTATCGTCGAGGGCGATTCGGCCGGCGGTTCGGCCAAAGATGGACGCGATCGCGCAATACAGGCAATTTTACCGTTGCGCGGTAAAATATTAAATGTTGAAAAAGCTAATTTTTCGCGCATATTTAATTCAAATGAGATTAGAAACATGATCACCGCCTTTGGTTGTGGCATTGGCGAAGATTTTAACATCGAAAAATTGCGCTATCACAAAATTATGTTGATGACAGACGCCGATGTCGACGGTGCGCATATCAGAACGCTATTGTTGACATTTTTGTTTCGCTATATGCGTCCGCTAGTAGAGCAGGGTTATGTTTACATCGCACAGCCGCCGCTCTATAAAATTTCTTATGGCAAAAAAGAATACAATGTATTCTCCGACGATGAAAAAGAAGATGTTTTAAAAACGCTACCGGAAACGGCAAAGCCTTATATTCAAAGATATAAAGGTCTCGGTGAAATGAATCCGGAACAATTGTGGGAAACGACGATGAATCCGGAAAATAGAATCATTTTAAAAGTGACAATTGAAGATGCTGTCGAAGCCGACATGATATTCGATACATTAATGGGTGAAAATGTCGAACCACGTCGCGAATTTATCGAGAAAAACGCAAAATACGTCAATAATTTGGACGTTTAATGAGGTTATCTGATGAAAGAAAATGAAAATATCACAAAAGATCGCATTATAGATATTGATATACGGGATGAAATGAAACAATCTTACATTGACTATGCGATGAGCGTAATCGTTTCTAGGGCACTTCCCGACGTTAGAGATGGTTTAAAACCGGTGCATCGCCGTATACTCTATGCAATGCACGAACTCGGTTTAACGCACGATAAAAAATTTCGTAAATGCGTACGCGTCGTCGGTGATGTTCTGGCAAAATATCACCCGCATGGCGACGGTGCAGTTTACAATGCACTAGTGCGCATGGCACAACCTTTCGCAATGCGCAACACATTGATTGAAGGGCAGGGCAACTTTGGTTCGATAGATGGCGATAACGCGGCTGCGATGCGTTATACAGAATCAAAAATGACAAAGTTATCGTCTGAAATGCTGAAGGATATAAACAAAGAAACTGTCAATTTTAAGCCAAACTTTGACGGCGAAGAAACTGAACCCGACGTACTGCCATCGCGTTTTCCAAACTTATTGGTAAACGGTGCCAACGGTATAGCTGTCGGCATGGCGACGACGATTCCAACGCATAATTTAGGTGAAATAATCGACGGCACTTTAGCTTTAATCGACAATCCCGAAATACAAATAGAAGAATTGCTCGAACACGTAAAAGGGCCGGACTTTCCGACCGGTGCATCAATTATGGGAATGAGTGGTTTTATCAGGGGTTACAAAACGGGAAAAGGTAAAGTCATCGTTCGTTCAAAATACGAAATTGAAGAGGCTAAAAACGGTAAAACTTCAATTATATTTAAAGAAATACCCTATCAAGTCAACAAAATCAAAATATTAGAGAGTATTGCCAGTTTAGTTAAAAATAAAAAAATAGATGGCATTACGGGGTTACAAGATGAGTCCAATCGCGAGGGCATTCGCATTGTAGTCGAATTAAGACGCGATGTCAATCCGCAAATTATCATCAATCAATTATTTAAGCACACGCAATTACAATCTACAATTGGCATGAATATGATTGCCTTAGTAGATGGTGTGCCGCAAAGACTCAATTTAAAAGAAATACTTGAGCATTATGTAAATCACCAAATTGACGTCGAAACAAGACGCGTCGTATTCGATCGCAATAAAGCGATGGCCAGAGCACATATTTTAGAAGGCTACCGGATTGCACTCGACAACATAGATGAAATTATAAAAATAATTAGAGCGGCTTATGACGATGCCGAAGAACAATTAATGAAGATATTTAGTCTTTCAGAAATTCAGGCTAAGGCAATCGTCGATATGCGTTTGCGTCGTCTGCAGGGGTTAGAGCGCGAAAAAATAGAAAACGAATACAACAGTTTACAAGTTTTTATTGCCGAATGTCAGGCATTGTTGAATGACAGAAAATTACTTTTAAATTTAATTTCTGACAATTTAAGACAATTAAAAGAAACTTTTGGTGACGAGAGAAAGACATCAATAGAAATTAATTACAATGAAATAGAAATTGAAGATTTAATAGAAGAGGAAGAAGTAACGGTGACCTTGACACAACAAGGCTACATAAAACGCGTGCCGGTCGATACCTATGCGACGCAAAACAGAGGTGGACGCGGTAAATCGGGTCTTTCTACGCGCGAGGAAGATTATGTTATTGACATATTTACGACGTCGACGCACGACGATTTGTTATTCTTTTCAAATTTGGGTAAAGTTTATAAACTCAAAGCTTATCAAATACCGGAAGGCTCTAGATTGTCAAAGGGAATTGCGATAATTAATTTATTGCCACTCGATCAATCTGAGAAAATCAACGCTATCGTACCCGTTAAAACCTTTGATGAAGGCTATTTTACAATGGCTACAAAGCGCGGTGTCGTCAAGCGCATTGCCGTTTCAAAATACGATACTTCGCGTACAACCGGTATTATCGCCCTCAATTTAAGAGAAGACGACGAGTTAATTGGCGTAAAATACACTAAGGGACAAGATGAAATAATATTAGTTACCCATAAGGGAAAGGCAATTCGCTTTAACGAAAGAGAAGTCAGAGATATGGGTCGTACAGCTACCGGCGTAAAGGGTATTACACTCAGCGAAGACGATTATTTAGTGGCAATTAATTTAGTGAGGGAAGATGCAGAATTGTTGGTCATCAGTGAAGGCGGTTATGGAAAGCGCACGTTAATCGACGAATATCGTTGTCAATCGCGCGGTGGAAAGGGATTGCTCACCTATAATATTACGCCAAAAACCGGCAATTTAATCGGTGCAGCAGTTGTCGATCAAAGCGATGAATTAATTCTCATAAATTCATCGGGTGTCATCATTCGCATTAAAGTGGCAGATATTTCTGTGTTGGGGCGTCATACTAGTGGCGTCAAAGTAATGAGAATTAAAAATGACGATCAATTGGTCGCCTTTGCCAAAATTATTGACATGGATCAAAAAGAACAATAGGAGGTCAAAATGTCATTAAGGGTAAAAAAACATTTTAATGGGGAACAAGATAGTTGGTTATTTGAAATTTCCGGCGAATTAGATTTAGAGACATCGGCAAATTTTAAAGATATTTTAAATAAGACCATTGATGAAAAAATGGCAAATATCATTTTTGATTGTAGAGAATTGACTTTTATAGACAGTACCGGGCTCGGCATCATGATAAGCATCTACAAGAGAATTAAAGAACACGGTCACTTAGTGAGCATAAAAAATCCCAAAAAGAACATCAATAAATTATTAAATATCACTGGATTAAGCGCAGTGTTTGAAGTGAATTAGAGAGGGTTAGCATGTCAGATAAAATAACATTAAATTTACCGTGTAAAAAAGAATACGTCGTCTTGGCTAGAATGACGTCATCGGCAATAGCCAATAAATTGAGTTTTGACATCGAAGCGATAGAAGATATAAAACTCGCAGTGTCCGAAGCTTGCAACAATATAATACAACATAGTGATAACACAAAAAATGAATTCACTGTCAATTTTGATTTACAAGAAACACAATTAGTAATAGAAATAGTTGACCACGGCAAGGGATTTGATTATAAAAACTACAAACGCCCCAGTATTGAGGAATTAAAGGGCAACGGTTTAGGTTTGTTTATCATGCAATCATTGATGGATGACGTCGTCATTGAATCATTACCAAATTCAGGAACTGTTGTAAAACTAATCAAGCACTTGTAGTAAAATAGGTATAATAATGAAAAAAAATGGCAAGCTAGAGTCTAAATATGCACAATTTAATACAAAAGAGCTGTTTAAAATTTACAGTGAAGATAGAAGTCTTGAAATAAGAAATGAATTGGTTAATCGAAATCTTTATATCAGCGAAATTTTGGCGAAAAAGTACATCAATAGAGGAATCGATTATGAAGACATTTTTCAAGTCGCCGCTTTGGGTTTAATCTATGCCATCGAGCGCTTTGATATAAACAGAGGTTTTGAATTTTCCAGTTTTGCCACGCCGACAATTATTGGTGAAATAAAAAAATATTTTAGAGATAAGGGCTGGGCAGTGCGCGTACCGCGCAGAATACAAGAATTATCTAAAAAAATCAATGTTGCGAAGGTCAAATTGCAACAAGATTTACAACGCGTACCTAAAATAGAAGATATTGCCTCTTATTTGTCCTGCACAGATGAACAGATAATAGAGGCAATGGAGGCCAGTCAAGTCTATACGCCAAAGTCACTAGATATAATATACGATAGTTCGGGAGATGATAAGGACATTCAACTATTAGATATCATAGGAGAAAACGACAAGCAGTTCGACTTTGTCGACAACAAAGAATTCATTGACAAGTGCATGGCAAAATTAAATCCAACTGAGGAAAAAATAATACGCGATCGCTTTTTTGAAAGCAAAACGCAAATAACGGTGGCTGGTGAAATCGGTGTATCTCAGATGACAATCTCGCGAATGGAAAAAAAAATCATTAAGAAGTTTCAAAAAGAGTATAAAAAACTAACCGATATATAATTGATCAAGAGTTAAGTGTAGCGACAGAGTCTTTTCTTACTACTATATATAGTAGTAAGAAATCAATTTATACCATATATAATATGTAGAAAAAGAACCAAAAAAAAAACCAAAAAAGATTCCAAAAAAGGGTTGACGTTCAATAGTATTTAGTATATATTTGTATGCGTTCACTTGAATGTGCGGCGCCAAAGCCAAAGCGGCGGCGCGCGGGGCGGGAATAAAAATCGAAAAAACTTCAAAAAAGGGGTTGACGATTGAGCCGGAAAGTGATAATATATATGAGTCGCCAACGAAAGCGGCGATAAAAAACAAATACAGTTGCAGAAATTTCGTGCAGTGAAAAAGCTCACGATTTGCAACAAATTTGTACCGCAGATAGTTTTGCATCAGACGCAGCTAGCGAGGCGATGTCAAACGCGCGTATTAAGACATACGTAAGTGCAGACAGAGCCGAAGGAAGCGAAGTGTGAGGCAAAAATAGCGCGGTAGAAACTTGAACCATGAAAACTAAACAATGTACCCGTTAATAACGAGAGAATACTCTGGTGATTAATGAAGGAAAACAGTGAGATTGACACTATAACCAATCGGAAAAGTCAGTAGATACTGACAGGAAACAACTTTTTATATTTAAGAGTTTGATCCTGGCTCAGGATGAACGCTGGCGGCGTGCCTAACACATGCAAGTCGAGCGAGAAGCGGTG
>PDWI01009704.1_pt1 | contig 10968 bp, 12 predicted proteins | sample 1430891 | NCBI WGS metagenome assembly PDWI01 (sample SAMN01162508, study PRJNA174530) | Oral metagenome, whole genome shotgun sequencing project. | biome: Marine environment; feature: Marine mammal; material: Swab sample of the gingival sulcus; isolation source: swab sample of gingival sulcus... | reverse complement strand
TAAATTTATTTTACATTTTTAATATTTTTACATTATGTCTGATAATGCACAAAAAATTATGGACTTAGTTAAAGAACTAAGTATAGTTGAACTAAATGACTTAGTTACTGCTATGGAAGAAGAATTTGGTGTTTCTGCTGCTGCTCCTGTTATGGTTGCCGGTGGTGCTGGAGCTGAAGGTGGAGCTGAAGAAAAATCTAACTTTGATGTTGAATTAACTTCTGCTGGTGCTTCAAAAATAGCTGTAGTTAAAGTTGTTAAAGAAATAACTGGACTAGGATTAAAAGAAGCTAAAGATATAGTTGATAATGGTTGAGTTGTTAAAGAAGGTGCTGCTAAAGATGAAGCTGAAGAAATTAAAGCTAAATTAGAAGAAGCTGGTGCTACTGTAGAATTAAAATAATTCTAAAAAAATAAAAAAAGATAGATATTTTTAAAAAATATCTATCTTTTTTTATTTAAGATTATCTTCATGAATACTATCAGCAGCTAAACATCATTCAGCTGCACTCATAATAGTTTGTTTAAATTTATTTGAATTTGTAGTTACATCTCAAGCTGCATAAAGTCATTTTACACTTGTTTCTTGCCTAGAATCTACAACTAAACAACCTTCATCATCTTTTTTAGGAACTAAATTATCAACTAAAGAAGTATTTGGATCTGAACCTATTGCCACAAATATTCAATCTGCTTTTAGCTCTTTTCCAGATTTAAGTTTTACTCCTGTCATTCACATCATATCTCAAACTATCTCTGAAACTTCTTCATTTAAAACAAATTCTATATTTTCTCTTTTTTTAGCTTGTTCTACCCAAATATTTTCAGCCCTAAAAGTATCTCTTCTGTGAACTAAATAAACTTTATTACAAAGCTCTGCTAAGTAAAGAGCTTCTGTTAAAGCTGTATTTCAACCTCAAACTAAAATTACATCTCTCCCCTTAAAAAAATTCCCATCACAAGTAGCACAATAACTAACTCCTCTTCCTAAAAATTCTGCCTCTCAAGTAACTCCAAGTTTTCTATAATTATTTCCTGTTGCTAAGATTAAATATTTTGAAGAAAATTCTTTTTCTGAACTTGTTCTTACAAAAAATACTCAATCTTCCTTTTTTACTTCCACAACCATATCATTTAAAATCTCACTTCCAGAAGTTTCTGCATGAGCTCTAAAATTATCCATTATTTCTTTTCATGGAGCTGAAATAGTCCCAGGATAATTTTCTACTTTATGAGAAGTTGCAAGGGCTCAGCCTGGTTGTGCTCAAATAATTAGATTTTTTAATTTATATCTACTAGCATACATTCAAGCTGGATATCAAGCAGAACCAGCACCAATAATAATTACATCATAATTTGAATTCATAAAATATTTTTAAAAAATAAAATCACTATAGATTATATAGTGATTTTAAGAAAAGTAAATATTTTTTATAATAACTTTATAAACTCTCTCACATTTTCAATAACATTAAGATTTTTAACTGTTTCTTTATTGAAAAAATCAATTGCAACACATTCAGAACTTGGAGTAAAATCTAGATTTTTTACTTTTACTTCATAAAATATATTTGCTATCCAAGGTCTTTTTTTACTTTTTGGTTTATGAGCAGTTAAAAAATATTTTGGATTTTGTGAAACTTCAATAACATCTAATCACATTTCTTCTTTTAACTCTCTTTTTATACAATCTTGTGGGTTTTCAGAGTGGTCTAGACCTCCTCATGGAATATCCCAAACTCAATTATCTTCCTTTACTAATAAAAATTCTCCCTTTTTATTGTAAATAAGGGCTTTAGCACTTACTCTATACCATACATTTTGTATTTCCATAATAAAAAATTAAAAAACTAATTGTAAATAATATACACACCTTCTTAAAAAAGTAAATATATTCAAAAAAAAACATCATTTTATTTGACTTTTTCAAAAAAGTGTGGTTTAATATAATTAATTAGATTTTTAAAAGCACAAAATATGTCGATTTTAGAACAATTAAAAAACATAAACCTTGAACTGCTTATGGCACAAAGTGCTTGAATTATGGCAATGGGTATAGCATTTAGCTGACTTTTGCAAAAAGATGATAAAAAAACACTAAGAATAATTATGTTTTCTTATATTTTTTGGATAATTCATTTTTTACTTATGTGAGTTTATTCTGCTGCTGCTGCCTCATCTGTTTGAGTTTTCAGGGTGTTTTTATCATTAAAATACAAAAGAAACAAAAGAATATTTGGTTGAGTTATAGGAGCTACTGTAGTTTTATGATTAATAACATATAATGATCATTTATCACTTTTACCAATAATAGGTTCTTGTATATCTGCTTATTGATATTTTTTCTTTGAAAGAATTAGACTTAGAGTATTTATGTTTGTAACATCTCTATTTTGGTTTACATTTAATGTAAATATAGGTTCTTTTTGATGAATTATAAATGAAATAATAGTTCAAACAATACTTATAATTGCTATGTACAAAATGCTTCATGAAGAATGAAAAAGAGTTTACTTTGTTGATAGAGTTATGTGAATAATAACAAGAAAAGAAAAATTCCCTGATGTAGGTAGATTTATAAATATATATGATTATATAAGAATATTTAAAATGTGATTTAAAAATAAAATTAAATATTTTAAAGAAAAAATAAAAAGTATAGCTATTCCAAAAATAAGCCTTAAAGAAAAAAATAAAAAAAGTAGTTAATAAAAGGTTGTTTCAAAAATATTAAAATCTTTGTCATTCCTGTAGAAGTTACTTAGTTCGGTAACAAAAAATTATTAATATTAAAGATAGGATTTTTTCAATTTAAAGAAGAATGAGGTCTAATATAATTATAATAATAAATATATTCATATAACTCTTTTTCAAACTCTTCTTTTGACTTAAAAGAAATATCAGAGATTAAATCTTCTTTCTCTCGTAACTGAAATAAATTTAAAAGGAAGTATTTTATTTTTAGAGTTTCATTCAGTAGAAGAAAGTTACATTTATTATTATTTAGATTTTTTGAAAGTTAAGTGAATTTTCTCTATAATATCATGAATTATTTTAGATAAAGATAATCCTAAAATAGTTTCCTATTTACAAAAAAGTGATATTGCAAATATTTATAATCTTTTAGATATCTCTTTTATTCCTATTTATAAAAAAGTAGAAATAAAAAAGTGAATTTTAAGTATGGGAAAGTAAGTTTTTTATTAACAAATTAAATAATATTCATGTTTATTATATATTCAAAAAATCCTCACTATTTTTAGATGCAATTTTATTTATAATACTACTATTTAAACTCATAAGTAGTTGCAATTCATTATGTATACTATAACCTGCAGTAGTATTTTTATCAATTTCAAAATTTCAAAATGGTTGATCTGATCACCAAACTAAATTATTAGGAAAACGATTATATAAAAATTGTAATACTTGTTTAGGTCTATTATAAGGTAAATCTAATTTAGCATTTCATCATTTGAAATTATCTGCAAATTTACACATTCCTAAGAAAGGAGAACAATCAAAAAATAAATTATCATTTTTATAATCTTTTAATTGTGAAAAAAAATCAGTAGAAAATCACATCATATGTGCAATTAGGATATTTATATCTCTATATTTATCTGCATATTTAAATATACCATTACAATTTTCATATCAATCAAAATTAGCTGAATGTATAAGAACAGGTAAATTATACTGTTTACAAAATGATACAATCTCACTACTATTAAAAAAATCATCAATGTAAGATTTTGTATCTAATGTATGAAATTTAAATCAATAAATTTTATTATTTTGTATCATTTTCTCAATAGCTTCCAACTGTTCTGACACTTTTATTCTTGGATGAATACATAAAAAAGGTAAAATCTTATCTCAAACCTGTTCCTGTTCAATTGCTCCTATCAATTCTTTATTCTCTTGTTCATAAGGAACACTATTTGTATCTGTTCAAGGCATGGGAAAAGTAACTATTTTATCAATTTGTCAGTTATAAGAACTAACTAAACTTCTTAACCCCATTTCCCTAGGAAATATATTTTCATGATATAGGTTACTCTTTTGGACTCCTGTATGTGTATGTATATCATATAATGTATTTTTCATTATTTTAATTTAATAATAAACTTTACTATCTCATCAAAGTTAAACTTTTCATTTATACCAAAATAACTTTTAGGATATTCATTTAAAAAGTTATTTATCATTTTACAACAATCATTTAATGAAGAATATAAATACTTTTTTTCGAAAAACTCTGGATAACAACATCTATTAGGTAAAACAGGAATATTTCAAGATTGAATGCCTTTCATTATAGCATATCAAAAACCTTCTTGTGTTGCAGTTGATAATATAACCTTACATTTTTTTAAGGTTTTTATGTGTTCTTCTCATTCTTCTAATCAAGTAAAAATAATATTTTCTAATTTTTTAAATTTATTATACAAATCAATTAATTCTTGAGGATATTTCATGACTTTATGTTCCTCCACACTTGGATAAATAAAATTGACATGAGGCATACTTTTTACTATTTCATATAAATCAAAGATTCATTTATCATAATCAAATCTATGAGGAAAAATAACATCATATTCCTTATTTTCAAATTGAGGTTGTATTTTATTATTTAATCACCAAGGTAAAACAATAAATTTATTTAAATTATAACTACTGTTATTTTTAATATTTTTAAGAAAAAACTGAGATGGAACAATAACATAATCATATATATCAAGCCATCATTTTTCAAAATTTTGTAACCATTCCCAATTATAAATATCCCCTGAAATAAATGAAGCTCAATGCATTAAACTTATCATTTTTACATCTATATTTGTTCTCTGAAAATAATATTTAATTAAATCAAGTCAAGGAAAGAAAAAATCTATAAATAATATTGTGTCTCAATTTTGCACATTATTTATTATAAAGTTTTGAGTATCAATAGCATGAGTAAAGTATTCATCAGGATTTTCTATTCCATATCATTTGAATTCTTTGTAAACTATATTATTTGTATTGACTGCAACATCTACTCTCTGGAAACTTTCTAAGACTCCACTTAGTATATCATTAAAACTAGAGGTTTTATATAGAATGGGAGTAATTACATATATCATAAATATCTTTTATATATTAAATTTGAATATGACTTTTGGGTCCCTTTTGATATTTTAAAATGAAATATTGATGATGAAGAACTTGTATTTTTTTCATTAAATAAAATACCATATTTTTTTAGATTATTATTTAAATCTTTTAATTCTCTATAATATTTTGGAAAATTATACTTACTAAAAGAAGCTATAATATTTATCAAATAAATATTATTATTTAAACATAGATATTTCATAAAGTCATAATAATATTTTCAAACCATCATTTTATTAAAAATAAGAAAAAACTCTTTTGTGTCATTATTTAATTGTCTTATTCAAAAATTTGTAAAATTTACTAATCAATTTATATTATATGGTGGATCTGATATAAAAGTATCTATTTCTAAATCTATTTTATAATCTGCATCTAAAATATCTCAATTAATTATTTTAACATTTCAACTAGTTTCTTTTGTAATGATATCTATAATATTTTTATCCAATTCATAAACGATAGGTTCATAAATTCAAGTTTTATAAAGTTCTATTGACAAAAAATCATCATCTCAAAAAACTCATACATGCATTTTTTCTACATATGGAAAATTATCATAAAAGAGTTTTATTCTTTTTTCTCTTGAATCAATAGTACAAGGAAATTGATTAAAATCAGAGTTAGGTTTTTCAAAAACTTTATAGTAGTCATTTCTTTTTTCAAATACATTTTTTTGAGTCAATTCCAATGAAATTCTCATCCATTCTCAATTTTTAAATTTCAACTTTGAACAAGTGATTCAATCACAATAAAGAGATTATCAAAATCATAGTCAGAATTTATGGTTTCATTTATATTTTTACAATCTCTTAAATTTGCTACTATTCGAGAGTATTGTAAAATATTTAATTGATAATCTTCTTGCCACAATTCTAATTCCTTTTTTGTTTTTATATCCAAAGGAGAAAGCTTTTTATAACATTTAAAAGCTTGTATTATATCTTGTTTATATTTCATGTTTTATAGATTTTTAAACATAATAGAGTGTTCATCTGATTTGAAAAATCAGTTTTTTAAATGAAAATTATAAGCATTAGCATCATTTTGTACCCATAACATTAGAGATTTTACATTTTTTTCTTTAAAATAATTTTCTATTGTAAAATATAATTCTTTTCATACTCATTTTCATTGATAATCACTATCTACAACTATTTCTTCTATAATTCATTGAACTCAATCAGCCCAATATGATAAACTTCAAAAACAAAATCATACAACTTTTCCATCAATAGTAGCAACAAAACAATTATCTTCATTATTTTGTACTTTTGATTCAACATATTTTAATTCACTTTTAGGTATAAATTCTTCATTATATGGTTTTTTAGAATATTCCTTTTTTAAAATATATGCACAATCTAAAATATATTTTTCTTCTATTTTTTTTATTAACATAATTATTTTATTAAAATATAAAATTATCTTTCTATGTATTTAATATTTAAGTCAGTAGGATTATAAAATTGTTTAAAAAAATCTAATATATCATATGCTTTTTGTGTATTATTATTTTCCATATTACATACATAAATATCTAATGTTAAAAAACTATTTTCTGGCCAAGTATGAATACTGATATGAGATTCAGCTAAACATATTACTCAAGTATAAGCATCTTTTCAAAAATAATGATAAAAATTTCAAAGCTCTCTTAATCATACTTCTTTTATTTTTTTAGAGATTTCATTTTTTACTATATCTAAATCCAGTCAATAAGAAGTTTTATAATTAAAAAAATCTCAAATTATATGTAATCATTTTTTATCATTCAACATAATATTTAATTATAAATATAATATCAACATCTCTTACATAAAGAGTTTTCATCAAATAAATTTAAAACAAACTTTTTTCTAAAATTTTTAAACTTTTCCCCATTCCGAATTTCATCCAATGTTTGACAATTTAAATCTCATAAAATATTCTCTCAATTATAGTCTGCACAACAACTTACAACTCTTCAATCAACTAAAATTGAAACTCAAGAATAAGGCATTGTACATTCAGAACTAAATTCAGAATAATCAATATTACCAATTGAATAGTCTATATCAGGGTAAGGGAAAAAACTTTTATGTAAGATATTTATTTCATCATATTGCTCCCAATATTGAATAAACTTTTGTACATTTGTTGTTTTTAAATCTATAACTTGTAAATCCAATTGAGTTTTATATCATCATTCCTTTTTTATTTTTATAATTTTCTTTAATTTTTGAACTTCCATATCAAATTTTATTTTTGCTCACCTATTATATTCAAATTCTTCAGCATTTGTTCAGTCAAAAGCAACAATAAGTCGAGATAAATTATTTTTAAATAATTCTGTAGCTTTTTCTATAGATATATTGGTAATAGTTTCAGATAATTGAGTTCAAAAATTACTTTTCTGATTAATATATTTAACCCTATCAACTATATATGGATCTAAAAGTGGAGCTCAAAAATGATGTAATCTTAAATCAAATATATCATATATATTTCAATCCCAAATAAGTTGTGAATTCTTAGTCTTAAAAAAATCTAATTTATTAATATTATTTTTTTGTTTTATTTTTTCAAAATAAGATAATTCATCGATAATTTTTTTAAATAAATTATTATCCATAACACTGATTTTCCTATCCATATTCTCAAATCTAGGACACATTTTACACTTCATATTACAAAAATTTGTTGTTTCTATTTGATCTACATATGGAATTTTAGAAAAACTCTTTTCAAAAATCTCAAATAACTTGTATGGAGTATTTTTTTCTATTAATTGTTTAATATTTGAATTTTTTGTATAAAACTTATAGTTTATCATATTTATTTTTAAAATTTAATTGGATTAAAATTCGTGTTATTATCATAATAATCTTCCTTTTCTTTTTCCTTTAAAAATTTAACTATCTTATATGTAAGTGGAGTAAAAAAAATTTCTATCATTATCTTAAAAACATAATTTGAAATAAAGATTGTCATTAAAAGTCAATTTTCAAAAACTCAATAAAATGCAATTAGTATAAAAATCATTGTATCAAAAAATTGTCCCACTATAGTTGAAAAAATAGTTCTTATCCATAATATTTTACCTTTAAAAAAAATTTTTAATTTTGCTAATATATATGAATTACTAAATTCTCATATAAAATAAGCAATTAGACTTGCTATAACAATTCTAGGAGTAAGTCATAAAATATTCTCAAAATCTTTCTGATAAGGCCAATCTGAAGATGCTGGTAATTTTACTACAATCATTATAATTAAAGCCATAGCTAAGATAGAAAAAAATCAAGACCAAATAACTTGTCTTGATTTATTATATCAATAAACTTCTGTAAGAATATTTCAAAAAATATAACTAATAGGAAATAATAAAGTTCAAGCATCAAATACAAAAAATTCTAAGTCAACTATTTTAGTTGAAATAATATTAGATACTAACAAAACTACTACAAATATTATATTAATATTCCTAAAGTATTTATAGTTTTTCATATTAAAAATTTTAATTTACAAATTAAAACTACATATTTATACTACTTTTTTATGAAAAAAAGTCAAACTTTAAAATTTTTATAACTGAGGATGACATCTTCAGAATGACAATAGTACAAAACTTTCAACTAGTTAACTTTCAACTAGCTACTAACCAACTAATTCATCTAAACTTATACTATCTCAACTTTTAAGTTCTCAAGAAATTAGTTTTTCTGAAAGTGGATTTAAAATATGTCTTGTAATTGCTCTCTTTAGAGGTCTTGCTCAAAAGTTTTTATCATATCAAACAGATGAAATAAATTTTTTTAATTTGTCAGAAAAACTTACTTTTATATTTTTTGTGAGTAGACTTTTTTCTATATCTTTTAATAAATTATCAACTATTTTTATAATTACTTCTTCTCAAAGAGGATGAAAAACTATGATATCATCTAATCTATTTAAAAATTCTGGTCTAAAACTAGATTTTAATTCTTCTTGAATAACATCAAATATTTCATTATAACTTTTTCATTCTGAAGTTAGGTCTTGAATTTTTTCACTTCAAATATTACTTGTTAAAATAATAATTGTATTTTTAAAATTTACTATTCTTCATTTAGAATCAGTAAGTCTTCAATCATCTAAAACTTGAAGTAAAACATTAAAAACATCTCTGTGAGCTTTTTCCACTTCATCAAAAAGTATAACACTATAAGGTTTTCTTCTAACAGCTTCTGTTAATTGACCTCACTCATCATGTCAAATATAACCTGGAGGAGCTCAAATAAGTCTAGAAACACTATGTTTTTCCATATATTCACTCATATCTATTCTAATCATATTTTTTTCATCATCAAAAAGAGTCTTTGCTAAAGATTTTGCAGTTTCAGTTTTTCAAACTCAAGTTGGTCATAAAAACAAGAAACTTCAAAGTGGTTTTCCCTCTTCAGAAAGTCAAGCTCTTGCTCTTCTAATAGCATTAGAAACAGACACAACAGCTTCTTTTTGACCTATAACCATCTTAGATAAATTTTCTTCCAGTTTTAAAAGTTTTTCTTTTTCACTCTCTAAAAGCTTAGAAACAGGAATAGAAGTCCATTTTGCTATAACTTCTGCTATATCATTTTCATCTACTCTATCTTTTAAATAAGTTGTTCCAGTTTTTTCTAAATCTCTCATTTTTGTTTCAGATTCCAAAACTTTTTTCTCAAGTTCAGGTATATCTCAATATCTAATTTTTGCAACTTCTCAAAGATTTCATTCTCTCTCAAAACTTATAGCTTTTTCTTTTAAAGAATCTATTTTTCTTCTATTATCTTTTATAGAACTTATAATTTCTTTCTCAGATTTCCAAGAGTTTTCTATTTTTTTTGCAACCTCTTCTTTTTCTCTAATTTTTTCTTTTAATTCATCTAAAATCTCTTTAGAAACTTTTTCAGATTTCTTAGCTTCAAGCTCTATTTTCAAAGTTTTTATTTCTTTTTCTTTTTTATCAAGCTCAACAGGTTTAGAAATAGAGTTTAATTTTACACTACTCATAGCTTCATCCATTAAATCTATTGCTTTATCTGGTAGTTTTCTATCACTTATATATTTTATAGATAAATCTACTGCTTGTTCTATAGCTTTATCTGTAATTTTTAATCAATGATGAGTTTCATATTTATCTTTTATTCACCTTAAAATAGCAAGAGTATCAACTCTATTTGGTTCATCAACCATAACATTTGCAAACCTTCTCTCAAGTGCTGCATCTTTTTCTATATATTTTCTGTATTCATTTATAGTAGTAGCTCAAATTAGATGAAGTTCTCATCTAGCCAAGCTAGGTTTTAATAAATTTCAAGCATCATTTTGTCCCTCAGCATTTCCTGCTCAAACAATAGTGTGAATCTCATCTATAAAAAGTATAATATTTCCATCAGATTTTTCTACTTCTTTTATTACAGCTTTAAATCTTTGTTCAAATTCTCATTTAAACATAGCTCAAGCAAGCAAAGATCACATATCAAGAGAAACTATTTTTTTTCAAACTAAATTATCAGGAATATCATTTTCAGCTATTTTTTTAGCAATTCATTCAACAATAGCAGTTTTTCAAACTCCAGGCTCTCAAATCAAAACAGGATTATTTTTTGTTCTTCTAGAAAGAATTTGTATAGCTCTTCTTATCTCTTCCTCTCTACCAATAACAGGATCTATTTTTCAAGATTTAGCTTTTTCTACCAAATCTACAGAGTATTTTTTTAAAGCATCTTTTGAGCTTTCTTGTAATTGTTCTTGTATATTATTCATAGTTTTTTATTTACAAAAATAAAAATATTAGCACACAAA
>PDWI01009702.1_pt1 | contig 10968 bp, 8 predicted proteins | sample 1430891 | NCBI WGS metagenome assembly PDWI01 (sample SAMN01162508, study PRJNA174530) | Oral metagenome, whole genome shotgun sequencing project. | biome: Marine environment; feature: Marine mammal; material: Swab sample of the gingival sulcus; isolation source: swab sample of gingival sulcus... | reverse complement strand
TGACTTAGTCAAATCAAGTAGGGTTCGCCCTCACCTTGTAGATATGGTCTGCGGGTTAATCACGAAACAAATTCTTTGTGTTTAATCGAGCTTGCCATACGCTCGTTTTTTTGTTGTCAAGCAGGAGGTGCTACTATTAACAAACGGTTCGATCGAAGATTACCAGAAAAGAAGGATAACACTGAAATCAATGAAATGATACGCGACAAAGAAGTGCGTCTGATTGATGCAGACGGCAATCAAGTAGGCATTATTTCCAGTGCAGAAGCCTTTGCAATTGCCCAAGAGAACAAATTAGATCTCGTTAAAATTGCGCCACAGGCTAAACCGCCTGTCTGTAAGATTATGGACTATGGTAAGCACAGATATGAGCAGCAGAAAAAGGAAAAAGAATCGCGCAAAAAGCAAAAGACAATTTCGATTAAAGAAGTCAGATTGTCGCTAAAAATTGAAAAGCATGACTTGGAAACCAAAGCCAAACATGCGCGCAAATTTTTAAAAGCTGGTGATAAGGTTAAAATTAGCTTACGCCTGCGCGGTCGTGAAATGGCAAACGCAGCTTATGCCAATGAAGTAATAGAAAATTTTGTTGAGGTCGTTGGGGAAGAGTACGCCAAGTTCGACACAAAGCCCAAGCTAGAGGGCAGAAGCGTCAATGCAATTATCGTTCCCAACAATGGATAAGGAGAGGTTACTATGCCAAAGATGAAAACACACCGCGGTGCCGCAAAACGCGTCAAGAAAACCGGCAGTGGCAAATTAAAGCGTTCGCACGCTTACACAAGCCATATTTTAACAAAAATGTCTCGTAAGAGAAAGCGCAACCTACGCAAGGGTGGCTTAATTTCTGAAGGCGATATGAAGCGCGTCAGAAATTTAGTACCGTATTTATAGTCAGGAGGGTTCAATATGCCAAGAGTAAAAGGTGCGGTTAACGCAAAGAAAAAACATAAAAGAGTTTTAAAATTGGCCAAGGGCTATTACGGTGCAAAGTCTAAGATTTTCCGTGCGGCTAATCCGCAGGTTCATCGAGCGTTGCGTTCAGCCTTTATTGGTCGTAAGCTTAAAAAGCGCAATTACAGAAAAATGTGGATTGCGCGTATTAACGCCGCTGTTCGCCCACATGGTTTGTCATATTCGAAATTTATGCACGGTCTTAAGTTGGCAGATGTCAATATGAATCGTAAAATGCTATCAGAAGTTGCGATTCACGATGCTGAGGGCTTTGCCAAATTAGTTGAAACAGCTAAGCAAAAATTACCACAGTAAAATACTACGACAGAAGACGAAAAGAGCGCCGCAAGGCGCTCTTAACGTATACAAATCTTTAGTAAGAAAAACTCAATACGCCAGTTTTAATCAGTTCATCTGCCATGCCAAAATTGACAAAGCTAAATTCGACATCGACATTTTTAATTTTAGAGGCATTGCTTTTTTCAAACTCTTCCATCGATAGCAGTACATCGGCAATTAAATACCTACCGTCATCAATATCTCTTCTAAAAAATGGGTACAAACTATTGCCGTCGATCGCGATACTATCACAAGTAATCGTAAAAAACTTGCCGCTGTTATTTTCCATAAAAAAAATAACGTTAGTGCCAATCGCAGTTTCTTCAGCGTATTTTGCAACAATTCTGACGCCATCTTTGTTGTAAATTTCTTTGCCGTCATCCAGTTTTTTCTTTTCAATGCTATCAAACTGTTTTGTTTTAAGCTTAATGTAGTCCGTTTCAAAAATTGTTTCAAAGCTATTGTCATCGGCAACATTGAAAACTATGTCAATATCTGCGATGTCTGTTATGCCGGCATTAATCATTCTTTCTGGCAAAACGAAGATTTCTTGATCATCTTTATTGCCACTTGCCACTTCGCTAATCATTAAATCTTGTGAAACCATGTAGTTGTTGACAGCCACTTTAGGATACGAAACGACAATATCTTTGTCAGAATTGTTTTCTATTAAAACTTTTAAGGTCATGCCAAAATAATCATCTTCGTACAAGTCTAAGGCGGTTATTTTTACGTCATTTTGATCAACTAAAACCGTTTCGTCAATTAAGGGTTTGTCGTTATCTTTTTTATCTGCTTTGCTTTGACTGTCAGATTTTTGCATGCTTGTCTGTTCAGCTTGTGTACTGTCCTGCTTTTGCTCATTGGCATTGTCATTAGAACCACCACAAGCTGTCAATAAAACTAGTGTTGTAATAATAAGCGCTGCTAAAATTTTTTTGTTTATTTTTTTCATTGAGAAAACCTCCCTTTATCAGTAATTATGTGATTCACATATCACTTTAACAAAATAAAAATTTTAAGACAAGTAACGCAAGCCACTCATTACAGTAACGTAAGTCATCAATTATGGTGACTTAAGTCACTTTAGTCGTTGTTAACTGAATGACGAAAATCAGACATTGATCAATTTATAAGCTTGCAAAATAACTATAAACCCTTTGAAACTTTGCGCTGAAATGTTATACTATACTCAATAACAGATATAAGAGGTGAAACTTGATTTTTATTGATTTTATTGAAAAATGGAAACTGCGTCCAGCTCAGGTCTTTGCGTTGGGCTTTGCCATTATTATACTGATTGGCGCAATCTTACTTAATTTGCCAATAGTAACCGTAGCCGGTAGGTCAATCGGCTTTATCAATGCACTTTTTACGGCAACTTCTGCTGTTTGTGTGACAGGCCTCGTCGTCGTCGATACCGGCACGTATTGGAATATGGCGGGGCAGGTTATTATTTTAACACTTATCCAAATAGGTGGTTTAGGCTTTATGACAATGGCATCTTTGATTTCATTATTGATCGGTCGCCGCATTTCTTTACAAGGGCGTCTAATGATGCAAGAATCACTTAATTCCTTTAATATAGCGGGCGTCGTACGGCTTACCAAGTACGTCGTGATGCTGACCTTTACCATTGAAGCAATCGGCGCTGTGCTGTTGTCATTTCGCTTTATTCCAATGTTTGGCGTTGAGCGCGGCGTTTATCTGAGCATTTTTCACGCTATTTCAGCCTTTTGTAATGCAGGTTTTGACATAATGGGCAACTTTACTAGTTTAACTAGCTTTGTCAGTGACCCTTTGGTTAATCTTACGGTTATTGCTTTAATTATTACGGGTGGTATTGGTTTTGCCGTCATTCTCGACTTACTGAATTTCAGAACTTATAAGCGTTGGCAGTTAAATACCAAGATTGTGTTGTCGACAACGGCAATTCTATTGGCGATCGGTTTTGTTTCAACGCTTATAATAGAATGGACTAATCCGGCGACATTGGGCAATTTATCGTTAAGTGGTAAATTTTTCGGGGCGTTATTTAATTCTGTTACACCGCGTACAGCGGGGTTTAATACTTTGCCAACTGATTTACTGCGCCCTAGTACACTGGTTATTGTCATGTCGCTGATGTTTATTGGTGGTTCGCCAGCTTCAACAGCAGGCGGTATAAAAACCACGACCGTTGCACTGGTATTCTTACATATCTATTGCATTACTAAGGGCAAAAAAGATACCGAAGTTTTTAACAGACGCATCACGCGTGAGGCGCTCGATCGCGCTTTAGCAATACTAGGCATTGGAATCAGCATTATCGTCATGATACTGATTTTACTTAATATCACTGAACAAGGTGCTGATTTCATCGAAATAGCCTTTGAAGCATTTTCGGCGTTTGGTACAGTCGGGCTGTCAATCGGCCTGACGTCTAAGCTGAGTACATTAGGTAAAATTATTATCGCGTTTGCAATGTTCTTTGGTCGGCTTGGTGGCTTGACCATCGTCTTTGCATTGGCGCAGCGACAACACGATTATTCTCGTCAAATAAGATATCCAGAAGGAAAGGTAACAGTGGGGTAATATGAAAAAACAATTTGTAATTTTAGGTGCTGGTAGATTTGGTTCTAGTGTGGCGATTAAATTAATGGACCTTGGCCAAGAAGTTATGGTTGTCGATAGCAATGAAGACACCATACAAAATTTGGCAGATAAAGTAACTTATGCCGTACAGGCCGACGTCACCGATGAAAATGCAATACGTTCGCTCGGCATCAGAAATTTTGACACTGCTGTCGTCACAATTGGCAGCAATATACAAGCTTCTATTTTAGCGACATTAATGGTAAAAGAACTTGGTATCAAGACAATTGTCGCCAAGGCGCAAACTGAAATGCATGCAAAAGTTCTTTATAAAATAGGCGCCGACCGCGTTGTATTTCCTGAACGCGAAATGGGTATACGCGTTGCCAAAAACTTGACATCATCAAACGTAATGGACTTTATTGAATTGGCACCCGAATACAGCATCGTCGAAATTGCCCCGTTGTCAGAATGGATCGGCAAGTCGATTATCGAACTCGACCTAAGGGGCAAACACGGTTTCAACGTAATGGCAATCCGAAAGGGACCAGACATTAATATTTCAGTGATGCCGACTAATGTCATCGAATCGGGTGATGTGTTAATTGTTATCGGTCACAATGAAGATCTTAAAAAAGTAGAAGTAAACTAATGTTTATTACCAGTGCGCAAAATGCCAAATTTAGGTGGCTAAAAGCTTTAAAATTAAAAAAATACCGGTTGCGTGAAGCGGCGGTTATCGTCGAGGGACGACGGGCAATAGAACAAGTAGTTGCACTTGGCTATGATATAAAATATCTGGTTTTGATAGAAACTGTGGAATGGCAATTAGCGGCGCGTTACCAAACATTTTATTTGACAGAGGGATTATTTAAGCAATTGAGCGATACGATGCATTCGCAGGGCGTACTCGCTGTAGTCAGCTTAGCTAAAGTCAATAAAAAAATTGATTATAGCACTGCCGTTGTCGTTTTAAACGCCATACAAGACCCGGGCAATATGGGTACGATTTTGCGTACTTGTGAAGCTTTTGGCTATCACAATATCATTGCTACAAAAGGTTGTGTCGATGTGTATAGCGCCAAAGTGTTACGTGCGTCACTTGGTGCAGTCTTTGGCTTAACGATTGTTCAAAATCAAGCGTCTGCTGAAGTTATTGAGCAGCTTGAAAATCATCAAGTGCCCATTTTGGTAACAACTTTAGAGGGCAGTGTGCCATTAAAACAAGTAAACCGCAAAGGAGTTGCTGCCATTGTCTTTGGCAACGAGGGCAGTGGTGTTGAAGAGATATGGTTACAACATGCAGCGCAGCGTGTCAGAATAAATACAAAGGGGGCAATGCAATCACTTAATGTTGCGGTCAGTGCGGCAATTGTGTTGTATCAATTAGCAGAAGAGTAGACACTTTTTCGGCAACAATATGTTATAATAAAGTAACATAATAATATAAAGGAGGTATTATGAAAGATTTAAAACAAAAATCATTTGCAACCAAAGCAATCCATGGTGGTCATCAAAAAAATCAGTTTGGTGCATTGGCAACGCCAATTTATCAGACGTCAACTTTTGTTTTTGATTCAGCTGAACAGGGCGGCAAGCGCTTTGCGTTAGAAGAAGACGGCTATATTTATACGCGCTTAGGCAATCCGACAAATACTCAGATTGAAGAAAAACTTGCGTTGTTAGAAGGTGCTGAAGCTGCCATGTCAGCTGCCTCGGGCATTGGTGCCATAACGTCGGCAATTTGGCCAATCGTCAACCAAGGCGATCATATTGTTGCAGCTAAAACGCTTTATGGTTGTACATTTGCCTTTTTAGAACACGGGCTAACGCGCTTTGGTATCGAAGTCGATTATGTTGATACGCGTGACCCTAAAAATGTTGAGGCAGCGTTAAAGCCCAACACAAAAGTTGTCTATTTGGAAACACCAGCTAATCCCAACATGTATATAACCGATATTAAAACTATTGCTGAAATTGCGCACAAAATTGAAGGGTGTCGCGTTATTGTTGACAACACCTATTGTACGCCATTTATCCAAAAGCCATTAGAATTGGGCGCTGATATTGTTGTACATTCGGCGACAAAGTATCTAAATGGTCACGGCGATGTCATCGCTGGTTTTGTCGTTGGCGACAAAGCCTACATCGATGACGTGCGCTTAGTTGGTGTTAAAGATTTAACTGGTGCCAGCCTTAGTCCGTTTGATGCATTCTTAATTAACAGGGGTATGAAAACACTAGAAGTTCGCATGAAACAGCATTGCGCAAATGCGCAGATTGTGGCCGAATTTTTAGAAGGTCATGCTAAAGTTGAAAGTGTTGCTTACCCAGGTTTAAAGTCGTTCCCACAATATGAGCTTGCCCAACGTCAAATGGCATTACCGGGTGCAATGATTGTATTCGAAGTCGTCGGCGGTGCTGAAGCGGGTAAAACGTTGATGAATAGCGTCGAACTATGCACGTTGGCAGTTAGCTTAGGCGACTGTGAAACACTTATTCAGCACCCCGCCAGTATGACACATTCGCCTTATACACCTGAAGAACAGCTAGAATCGGGCATAACTCCGGGCATGGTTAGGTTGTCGGTTGGTCTTGAAAATGCACAAGATATTATCGATGATTTAAAACAGGCATTAGATAAGCTATAAAAATATCACTTCTCAGTTACCGACTAGTTAATTATTAATAAGATATTTGCAAACAAGCACTTATTGCCAGTTGGTGATAGGTGCTTGTTACATTTATATTACTATTACATTACTATTATAGAACAAAAAAATATTTTATTAAATTTTTTGTTAAGTTGCATTATATACTGGGTATGATGCGTTAATAGTGTATGCTGTGTAGTTTTTTGATTGTTTTTTAGCATATTATAATTAACATTCAGCCAACTACAACAGATAGAATTAATACACCTGCACAAACATTTTTATTTTACTTAAGGAGGAAATTGTGAACAAGAGAATTAGTAAAAAGTTGACAGCATGGCTGCTCGCTTTGATGCTCATTGTCAATTTAGTTGGCGTGAGTGGGATAGCATTTGCGGACACGTCAACAAGCACAAATCTTGCAGATTTTTTGACAGATTTGACGATTGATGCTGAGCTTAACGATCAAGGAGAATACATTGTTAAGCCGGGAGTCGAATACGCGATATCATTTACTTTTAAAGAAAGCGAATCAAAACAGTTCGACGATACGCAAACATTAATCTACACGATGCCAGCTGGCTTGACTGTCGATGAGATAGCCTCTAATACATTTGATATTAGCGTTAAGGTTAACGGTACTAACTACACAATTAAAGACAACACTTATGAAGTTGTTGATACGAACCCAGGACGTGAATTGAGGGTTAATTTTAATCAAGCTGACCCCAATTTTGACAAATTGACTTCGGCAGCTAACGCGCAATTTAAGATCGATATCACAGCTCAATTTGAAGAGTCGGTTGAAGAGATTACTTTTAGCGATTTAGTAGAAGTTGAATTTCAGTACGATGATACGCGCGGGTTATCAATTGCCAAGACGGGTGTTTACAACAAGACAAATGACAGGGTTGACTATACGGTCACTGTCACTTCTAAGGGCGCAAACACTGACCTAGTGCTGACAGATGCCATTAGTGGGACGGCGCTTACTTATAATAAGGATATCACTGCGACGTCTAATAAAACCGACCCGGTCGTATTTGCTGAAAAGAACGAAACCGACGACGGCTTTACGCTGAAAATTGCTGAAGCCACAGACGGTGAAATACTTACATTTAAGTACAGTGCAGCTATTGACTATTCTAAGATAACCAATACGACTCATAAAAATAATGGTGAAGCGAAAACTATTAATGGAACAGTCGAAGAAACAAAAAATACGGCCACAGTTAAATCTGAAGAGGTCACCGATCAAGTAGCTGAATTTGACTTAAAAAACAAAATTAATATTACACTTCTTTCGAAACGAGATAGTAAAATTGAAGATTTAACTAACGGCAAAAAGCAAGTAAAGTGGGAAACTACAGTTAACCACGACGAAAAGAAAGACCTAGCGGGAGTTACACTTTACGACTTCATTAAAGAGGATCAAACTCACAGAATGTACTTCAACGGTACGGGCATTAAGGTTAGTAAGTATGAAGGTTCTACGCTGAAAGGAACAGAAACTATAGCGTGGACAGACCCAAGTATTACGACGACATCAACAAATGGCAAAATGACCGCTTGGCAGTACACTTTCCCTGATGACGCCGGCAAGTATAAGTACGTATTTTCTTATACGACAGAAGTTGACACTGTAGGATTACAAGGTCCATTGCAGCTTTCTAATTACAACAAACTTACTTTCCCGGGTGTTGATGGTTACTATAAAAAAGGCGATAACGCAAGTGTTCCCGGCGATGGCGCTATGAAATTTAATAAAGAAGTCGTTTCCTTTTCTTCAAAAGAAGTGCACTGGAAAATAACGGCGACAGATGTACCGGCTGAAGGGTTTACCGGTAAAACGTATATTGTCGACGATTTTCCAAGGAAATGGATTGAAGGCGGATATAAGAAAGACTTACTAGATGTAGCCAGCATAGAGATAACTGGTTTACTGCCGGGCGAGACGTACGTCGTTAATAATAAGACGAACGGTAACCAAAATAGTGCGGTAATCGAATTTTTTAAGGACGACCAAGGAACCAAAGGGCTACAGGCCACAACAGATGGTAACCCGAGAACAATTACCGTTGAGCTGGTCTCGCAAGTCAACCAAGAGTGGTTAGATTTTGCAGCAAGCAACAATTATACAAATAGTCAAAGTCATACAAATAGCGTTTCTTTCCGTTCGCAGTTCGTCAATAGCCAAGGCAATACTGAGGAGCTGTTTTGGTATGACAACGCGACGGCGGTGCCTAAAAAGCAGCGCATTGTAAAGGCACTCGATAAGCGTTCAGAAGTAACCATTGGTGGCGTGACATATCCGGTATTTGATTACGTTTTGACATTGGATTACCCCAATGTTGAGCCGCTGTCAATAGTGGAAGAATTTAACACGACGTACCTGCGTTTTTATGGCGAAAAGGCAACGCCGATTCTCATTAAAGGCGGCACAGCTGAATCTCAAACCGAAACCGGCACAGATGCAACCTTTGTTGAAAGTGGAACAGGTGGAACTATTGAAGTAACGACACTGCCCAAAGATGGTAGCGACGAGTTCTTCCCAGTATATAAAGTCTACTATTCGTTGATCGTCAAAGATGAAGCGGCTTTAGAAGCATTAAACGCTGCGGCACTTCAACTTGCAGAGGGCTCGGTGCCGCTCACTAATTCCGCTAAGTGGTTAGACATGGAATCTGGCGATGTCACGGTTGATTACAATTACGATCCCTATGTAGATAAGGTACAAACTGCGCCGCCAAAAAATTCGAACAATTACACGGCGACGTTTAAAGTAACGGTTAACAAGTACGGTAAAGACTTGGTTCCGAATACTGACATGTTAACCGTCGACGATGAATTATCGCAAAATTTAAGAATTTTGCTCGATACAGTTCAAATAACACCGAATACAAATAATGTTACGCCGAGTTTCGATGAAGCTACTAATACAGTATCATTTATCGGATTACCCGATGAGCAAGTAATTGAAATCACTTATGATGCACAAGTTATTGATACTCTCGGCGACACGACATATTCCAACACCGTTTCACTAGCCGGTCATTCGAAAAAGATAATTAAGACTATTAAAATCGAATCGACTGGTAGCGGTAGCGGTTCAGTGCCAAATATTACAGTTGTAAAGTATGATGAAACTGATACGACTAAAAAGTTAGATGGTGCTAAGTTTAAATTATTTGTCAAAGATGCTAACGATGTTTTTCAACCAGTTAAAGACAAAGATGACAACGATGTAGTATTTGAAACCGGTTCCGGAAACAACAACCAAGGCGAAGCCTTTATTCAAGGTGATCAAGCTGGTCTCGGCTGGGCGCTATGGGAAGGCAAAACCTACAAATTAAAAGAAATAGAGGCACCTGCAGGCTATAAAAACGAACAAAAAGAAGTAACCTTTGTTCTTGCAGAACAGCCCCAGAACAACTCGGAGTATCCAATTTTTGGCGCTAAACTTTATGTCAGCAATGCTAAGTATAAGCTGGGCAATTTCGTCTGGTACGACGAGAATAGAAATGGCGTTCAAGACGCGGGTGAAAAGGGCGTGCCAAATGTAAAAGTTGTCTTGAAGGATAGTAATGGTCAGAAACTAGCTGAAACACTGACAAATGCTGATGGTGAATATTTGTTTAAGGGTCTCGAACCTGGCGATTACACAGTTGAATTCAGCAATTTACCGGAAGACTATAAAGAGACATTGTCAAATCAAGGTGGCGATGACACAAAAGATTCAGATGGTGAATACGACAGTAATCTAGATGTAATTGTTGCATCCGGCACGATTACCGATGCCGATAATCTTACGATTGATTTAGGTATTGTCAAAACTTACAAACTAGGTGACTATGTCTGGTATGACAATAACAACGACGGTTTACAAAACGATGGTGCAAATGGCGCTGTTGAAGGTGTTGGCGTAACCGGCGTAAAAGTAGAACTGTTTGAAAAAGTTGGAGATGATTATATATCAACAAATCGCACGACGACAACTAATGATGATGGTTACTACGAATTTGACGGTCTGGTGAATGGCGATTACCAGGTTAAGTTCACAGAACTACCGGATGGTTATCAAATCACTAAGACAGACGTCAATAATAATGGCAATGATGATACAGATTCAGACGGTTTAACGGCAAAAGGTACAATTGATGACGCCGATAATATGACGCTTGACTTAGGTATTGTACAAAAGACGTATAAGTTAGGTGACTATGTCTGGTATGACAACGACAGAGACGGTTTACAAAACGATGGTGCAAACGGCGCTGTTGAAGGTGTTGGCGTAACCGGCGTAAAAGTAGAACTGTTTGAAAAAGTTGGAAATGACTATGTATCGACAAATCGTACAACGACAACTAATGATGATGGTTACTACGAATTTGACGGTCTGGTGAATGGCGATTACCAGGTTAAGTTCACAGAACTACCAGAGGGTTAT
>PDWI01009700.1_pt1 | contig 10969 bp, 6 predicted proteins | sample 1430891 | NCBI WGS metagenome assembly PDWI01 (sample SAMN01162508, study PRJNA174530) | Oral metagenome, whole genome shotgun sequencing project. | biome: Marine environment; feature: Marine mammal; material: Swab sample of the gingival sulcus; isolation source: swab sample of gingival sulcus... | reverse complement strand
GGGCTGAGTTATATTTATTTATCACTAATTATTTCCATTCCGGTTTTTGTTCAAGAAGTTTATTAATACTAACTTCTTGTTGAGGATAAGGTAATGTTAAATTCTTATTAGGATTAAAATAATTTGGAGCTCTTAAAAAAGCCATATGGTCTTCATTGGTATTATCAAATTCCGAAGAATTAGTGATAATTTTCTTAAGATATTTAAGGCGTTTCCCAAGAAGTCCCCATCTAATAAGATCTTGCTTACGCAATCCTTCAAAACAAAACTCTCTCATTCGTTCATCTACCAATTCATTAAAGAAATTTTCTTTAGAAGCTACAGCAGTAGGATTAGCGGCAGCAATACCCTCCAATCCTGCACGATTTCTCACCTTATCAAGTAACTCGATGGCTTTAGCTGTAGGAGCACCATTAATTTCATTATCAGCTTCGGAATACATTAACAGTATATCGGAATAACGAAGAACAGGGAAATTAACACCGGTAAAATTTTTATCGGGAACAGTATTATTTTCAAGTAAAATATAAGCCTCTGGTCTACCACCCGTAGGAACTTTATTATTTAAATCATCCCAATCGGCAGGTTCCCAACGACGATATTTACCCGGACAATAAGTACGCGAAAGAATTCTGGTAACTTTACGAATATCACCATTTCGAGTATACTCAATACCCGGTAAATTCCAAGCTTTACGAGCATCGCTATCTTCGTAAACAAGATTCACTACAGGAGTAGGACTAAGTTGCGCATAAGCCTGAGGATATCCGGTCATAGCACCTCCGTAAACAAACGAAAGACCATTTAAACCACCTATACGCCCCGAAACATTTATACCTGCATCTAACATATATTTATACGAAACTTCAAAGATAGACTCTTCGGGATAATATTTATCCTGAATATAACCAAGAAACAATGTACGATAACCCTTATTTCCGGTTGCCTCAACCAAATGGTGAATACCATCGTTCATAACACTGTCGCATCTGTCTTTAGCCAACTGATATTTACTTTTATCATTTAAAGGATTACCAGCCATAGTCATATACACACGAGCCAACATACCATGAGCGGCAGCTTTACAAGCTCTACCCGGCTTATAATTCTCGTTAGTTGATTTATAAAGATATTTAGAAGCAAAATCAAAATCACTTATAACTTGAGCATATACATCTGCTAGCGAAGAAACAGCTAAGTCGTTATCTTCAACCGTTCTTGTATAATCAAGAGTTATAGGCACAGGACCAAACCACTGAGCAAGGGTAAAATAAGCCCAAGCACGAAGAAAACGCTCTTCGGCAAGATAACGATTTTTATCTTTATCGCTAAAATCACCTTTTTCAACCATTTTTTCAAATATATTACAATGATTGATAGCTGTATATAATTTCAACCAAAATTGTTTTACTTCAACAGTAGAAGGAGTAACACGGTATAATCCAACAGGCCAGCCGTCATTATATCTTCTGTTATAATAAGATTCGTCGGTTCCCGAATTAAAACGCATAATATAACTACCATACACTTGGTCGTCGGCAAAAAAGCTATAAATACCGGCAAGAGCCATATCTACTTCTGTCTCGTTGCGATAAAAACCGTTGATATCCCAATTTGATTTTGGTTTAACATCCAGAAAATCGTTGCACGAAACAAGTGACAAAATAAAAGTCACTGCAACTAAAAATATTTTATTTAAATTTTTCATTATTACAAATTTAAAAATCGTTAAACTTAAAAAGTAATATCTAATCCACACAAAATAGAAGTACTTTGAGGATAAGCAGAGTAATCAAGAGAAGGAGTAAGAGCTCCGTATTTACCAACCGACACATCAGGATCGTAACCCGAATAATTAGTCCAAGTGTAAAGATTATTGGCAGAAATAGAAACACGAACATTATTAAGATGAACACGTTTTAAAACCGATTTTGGCAAATTATAACCAATGCTAATAGTTTTTAGACGTAAAAAAGACCCATCTTCAACAAACCTATCATCTATCTTATTTCCTTCGGGAGCATTACCGTATACATTATCATACACACGAGTAGCTACCTCAGTGTTTGTGTTATAAGGAGTCCACATGTTAGCAAGGGTTGAAGAACCGTTATAGGTACTACTTGCCTGACCAAACATGGCTTTGTTTGCATTAAGAATATCGAAACCATAACTCCATTGAAACAATACAGAAACATCAAAATGCTTAAATATCTCAAAGTTATTACTAAAACCACCAATATGATCAGGATGAGGATTACCTATAATAACCCTATCTTCGGAATTAATTGTATTATCATTATTTTGGTCAACAAATTTCAAGCTACCCGGAGCAATAACAGAATTTCCGTTATCGGGTACACCTTGTTTAAGCGAATACGAACCGGTTTTATTATCATACACAAAGTCACTAACTTGATATAAGCCATCAAATTTCAGTCCGTAAATCATACCGACAGGCTCTCCTATTTTTGTTATATATTGATATTCATTATATTTAAAATCCCATTGAGGGTTAGTAAATATTTGATTTTGTCCGCTACTAAGAGCAATAACTTTATTTTTATTAAAAGAAATATTAAAAGTAGAAGTCCATTTAAAATTAGGTTTTTGAATATTAACCGTATTCAACACAAACTCAAAACCTGTATTTTGAACCTCACCAATATTTTGCTGCATTCTTTCAAAACCACCATGAAGAGCAGCCTCTGCAAATAAAAGCAAGTCGGTAGTATTTTTCTTATAATAATCAAAAGTAGCAGTAATTTTTTGTCTAAAGAAGCCAAGATCTAAACCTACATTAAATTGAGCTGTTTTTTCCCATTTTAAATCGGGAACACCCACATTACTCTGGTAAGCACCTTGAGCATATCTCTCATCGTTGCCCCAAACATAACCACTTGCATTATTTGCATTAAGCATGCTATACGAAGCAAAATCAGGAATTCTATTATTTCCTGTAAGTCCCCAACCTAAACGTAATTTAGCATTCGACAACCAAGAAATATCTTGAGCAAATTTTTCTTGATTAATTCTCCAACCTGTAGAAAATGAAGGAAAATATCCCCACGGATTATTTTGAAACTTAGAACTGCCATCGGCACGCATTGTAGCTGTTAATAAATATTTGCTACGATACGAGTAAGTTAATCTTCCGAAGAATGAAAGCAAATTATTTGCTAACACATCGGTTTCGGGCATTCCCGCCATAGCTCCTATTTGCATTTTTTTAATTCCCAAATCATCGGTAGGATACAAACTACTCTTAGCATAACTAAATTCAGCATTACGTTTTTGAGCTTCCATACCTGCCATTAATGAATAATTATGACCTCCTGTTTTATTCTTATATGTTAAAGTATTCGAAGTGGTTAAAGTAGAATATTTTCTATGACGGTCGGTTCCATATATTTTATCTTTTCCAAATGTACCATAATAAGTATCTTTACCCACAAATAAGGTTTGGCGTCTCGTATCCAACTGATAACTTCCTCTAACTTTTAGGTTCAGATGCTTATTAAACTTATATCCGAAATCGAATATACCTCTAACAACATTAGAACGATATTCTCTGTCGGTATTTTTAAGGTTCTTCAACGGATTAAAAAAATATTTAATATTAGTATCCATTGGGTCGAAACCTAAATCATTCATTACATCATTATGTAACGGAGCAACAGGACGGAAACGCACCACGTCACGAATAACACTTGTATAAGAGTTACCTCGCACATTCGTACCTTTTCGGTTCATATACGAATATTGAATTTGAGCTGTAATTCGTGCTTTCTTATTTATCTTATGAGTAAGTTTCAGGTTATTAATAATTTTTTCGAAAGAAGTATTTATTAATGTTCCCTCTTGATTTAATAACTCACCCGAATAATAAAAGTTGGTAGATTTTGTACCTCCGCTAATATTAGCTTTTATATTATTAGTGTTAGCAGTTCGTGTAACTTCATCTTGCCAATCAATACCTTTTGAATTTTTATAAAAACTTGGATTTCCATAGGAACGTTTAAAATATCTAACATAATTTGTCGGGTTATATCCATCTTGAGCATAAGCTACATTTTCTTGATATTTAACATACTCGTAAGGTTCTAAAACTTGAAGTCTACTTGGTATATAATCTAAACGAGAAGAGCCTTTAATTCTAAAATCGGTTTTTCCGTCGGTACGTCCGTTTTTAGTAGTAATCTGAATAACACCGTTAGCACCACGTGAACCATATATAGCAGTAGCCGAAGCATCTTTAAGAACTTCGAAATTCTCAATGTCATCGGTGCTCAATGTAGCAGGGTCGAAATCTTCGAGCGGAATACCGTCAATAACATACAAAGGTGAGTTATCTCCCGTAATAGAGTTACCTCCGCGAATAACAATATTTTGTTTTTCCCCGGGAGTTCCATCGGTAGAAGATATTTGCACACCGGCAATTCGTCCTGCCAAAGCTTCATCGAAATTAGAAGTAGCTGTTTTTGCCAATTCTTTAGAATTAACGGAAGCCACAGCACCCGTAAGGTCAGAGCGTTTACTTGTTCCGTAACCAACAATAACAACGTCGTTAAGTTCTTTAACTTCGTTCTGAAGACTTACATCAATAGTTTTCTTATCGCCAACAGTTCTTTCTGCTGTTTTATATCCAAGAAAACTAAAAACAAGTATATCGGAAGATTTCACTCCGTTTAAACTATATTTACCATATATATTAGTAATTGTTCCAACAGTAGTACCCTTAATCAAAACAGAAGCACCCGGTAGCGGTTCTTTTCCTGTTTCATCAAAAACAACTCCTGTAATTGTTTTTTGAGCCATCAACACCATTGTTGAAGACATCAATATTAATAACAAAATATATTTTTTCATTGTACTATATTTTTTTTATTTAACATTAGCAAAAAAATGAACATCAGAAACATAATAAGTACCCGGACGTCCACGATTAACAGGAGCATTATTCTTTATACTACCCGTATAGTAAGAATTATAATGAAATGCAATAGTAAATCTTTTAGCATCATTATATTTATCTAAATCTAAAGTACATTTCACCCATTTACCATCGGCATTACGCGAAGGGTCTTTCAATCCATCAGGGTTATCTCCTTTTTGGTCGCCGGGATAAGGCATTCCGGTAAATACATCATTAGGTTTGTTTTCAATAGCACATTCCAATTCTGCATTTACATCAGTCCACGAAGCTTTGTTTACATCTCCCGAGTAATCGCTACTTATTTTTACCAACATTTTAGTAGGAGTAGTTCCGTCGTCGAGATATTCAACATATCGGTTTTGAATATAAAAAACAACTTTTTGATTAAATCGTTTATATAAAGTAAGGTCAACAGGATTTACAACCATAAACCCTTCAAATGGTAAACACTCTCCGGCAGTAGCATTATTTTCAACAGCTTTAACACTTCCTTTAATTTTTTCAGGACGCTCATCAACAGCACCGGGGAAGCTATTTCCTCTACCCGATGTTTTAAAAATATTCCAAGATTTAATGGAACCGGGACGAATAACTTTAAAAGTATAACCATATAATCCGTTTTTCTTAGCAAAAGTAGGATAATAGAAATTTATCACATCTACTTTAGGTAAATCTGTCACAGGATTTACAGATAATGCTAACATTAAAAAGTCTTTACCTGAAAAAACAGTAGTTTCACCGCTAATATTTGATTTTACCTGCACCTGAGGATATACATCAATACGAGAATTAACCGTAAATTTAGAATCAATACTTATAACTCCGGTTTTACTATCAATAGTTAGAGTATCTTTTAAATTTAACAACTCAAAAGAAATATCTGAATTTCCATTAAGAGCAAAAGCTTTACCCGAAGGATCACCTCCTGCTACTAAATTCTGAGCAATAGGCCAATAAAGCAAATTTTCGACTAACTCAGGTCCTACATTTAATTTAAAAACATTTTCGAACACCTTTGATAATTCAACTCCATCAGGTGTAGTGGTTTTTACTTTAATAGTAAAATAATAATCACCTATACCATAAGGATTTCCTTCGGCTATGGTTATACGTCCGGCATTTCTACTGTTAACACCTTTATATGTTTTTACAGTGTCACCATTTTCAACATAAAAATAATCAGGTTCTAAATTCTTAATAACTTCAACGGGTTGTTCTATCGATACAGAGCTAATATACTCTCCGGAGAGTTCATTACCTTTGCCATCAGTAACTTTTACAAGTTCAAAAGAAGGGAAAAGATTATCTGTATCTACAGTAGGTTTTCCGGTTTGAATAAACGAATTCTCACGAGCATTAACTACATCCATATAAGCTAAATCGGCAGGAGTGTGATACGAGTCACCTCCTTCGTAGAATGCATCTTCGGTACATTGTGTAAGCAAACCTATAACTACACAAATAAAACCAATACTTATTACATTTCTCATTTTATAATAGTTTTAAATTACAATTTAATTAGTTAAAACCAAAATATGCATTAGAAAATCTATTACTAATCCAATACATAATTCAAGTTAAAATTTTGGTACTTTACCTAATCTAAGTTTCAACTGTGCCTCTAATAATGATTCGGGCATTACTTTTTTTCCTATACTCTCTTGATATCCAACATATTTATTATCGAAAGTAGTAGATTGAGTATTTCCTTTATGATGAAAACCAACAATAGTAGGTTTTACAATTTTCCAATACCATGTTTTAGAACTCCAAAAAGAAAAATTAACTTCAGGTTCATCTGTTTCTTGATAGTTCCACAAAACCATACCTTTCATATGGTTAGGAAGATTAAAACGAGCACCTCCGGCTCTACCTAAAAAGAAACCTCCCGACACGTTATCCCACAATGTATAACGAGGCTGAGACGCATGCGCCTCAAAACATGTATTCTCGGGATACGAACAACGATAAATAACATTACGCACAGGATTATTATTTCCTACCCCTACGGCATGCCACATTCCCGCTTTATCGTTCAAACGAGCTATTAATATACCGGTAGAACCTCCTCCCATACTAATAGACGAGTGTCCTATATTACCTTCAATAATATTATTTATTACAGAACATGCTGCCGAACGAGTAAACGATGGACAATTTGTTACATTCTTAAACACACAATTACGAATCCAAGAATTTACAAGTTTATCACAATGAATAGTACCCCACCCCGAATCATATTGAGCCGAATGATGATGAATAAACTTTTTAATCCAATTACCCTCAAAAGTAAGATTTTCGAAACCTACATTCTCCAGATGAGCATATTTATTAATAGTGAAACCATATTCAGGATTAACATCACACACAATCGGGTCTTTTAAAATAATGGTATTACCTTTAACCTCTTTAACCAGATGAATTTCTTTTATAATTATACCTTTATTATTTATTGAGGTCCATTCTTTTTGAGTTTTTATACCACACATTTCTTTATCAATAAACTCTTTACTATTATTTTTAGCATTAAGAGTTATCCATTGACCTGATTTTATTTGCGAAGCATCCTTAACTTTCAAAACAAAAGAGCCTAAATCGGCAGATTCTATCACATCGGTTATTTTAGCGGTACTACCCGAAGCATAAGTCTTTATAGCTTTAGGAACAGTCCACATTTTAGCAGGATCTTTAGGTGGTAAATCACACTGAAAAAATATTGTTGATTTATCAGCACCTTCACCTCTAAAAACTATATTGGAACTTGTAATTAAGATAACATCTTTTTTATCGTCAGGAGTATTTACATAATATTTACCTTTGGGAAAATAAATAATGCCACCACCATTAGCCTTAGCAGCATCTAATGCTTTAACAATAGCCTTTTTATCCGATTTTTGATCATTCCCATTAGCTCCATATTTAGTTACATCAAAAATTTCAGAATTAACATTTGGAATTGGTTCTTCCAAAAATTTATATCCCACATACGAAAAATCAGGAAATGGTGTAGGTTCTCCATTTTTCACTGCATTTAGATATTTTTTCCAAATTTCAGCTTGTTGTGCAGATACAATATTAACATTAATAATAAGAAACAATATAAAAAGAGATTGTAAAAGGCTACAAGTTCTAATTACACGTTTCGAAAAAAACCTGATTACCATGTTATTATTGTTTATAATTAAATAATCGAATAAGAGCTTCAATGTAATAATAATCGGCATAGTTAAGCGGTACATCTATCTCATTATTATGAGGAATACTGCCTACACTATGTTTCAATATGAAATTATGATTTTTATTTAATTCGGCTTTATATTCTTTACTTGACAAACTTTCTAAAATATGTTTTGCATTTTTTATATATTTACCATTAGTATAAGAACTTAATTCTACTAATGCCGAAGCTATGACAGCCGCTGCCGAAGCATCACGTGGAGCAGTTGCTTTATCGGGAACATCAAAATCCCAATAAGGAACTCCGTCTTTAGGAAGATTCTTATTATTTAAAATAAAATCAGCTATTTTTTCTGCAAGCTTAAGATATTTATCATCTTTGGTATATCTATAACACATTGTGTAACCGTATAATCCCCAGGCTTGACCACGAGCCCAAGCACTTTCGTGAGAATATCCTTGTGCTGTATTACGGTTTCTAACTTCACCTGTTTCGGGGTCGTAATCAATCACATGAAATGAGCTGTAATCGGAGCGGAAATGATTTTTCATTGTAGTATTAGCATGAGATACAGCTACATTTTTGTATTTATCATCTCCTGTAATTTTACTAACCTCGAAAAGCATTTCAAGATTCATCATATTATCGATTATTACAGGATATTTCCAGCCTCGTTTTGCTTGCCATCCTTTATCAACATCCCATGACATTATGCACCCCACTACAGAATCAAATCGAGTAATTAATGAATTGGCTGCATCTATAAGGATTTGTTTGGCACTATCACTCTTTGTTAAACGATAATCGTTACCATAAGAGCAATTAAAAACAAATCCTAAATCGTGAAACGAGGTATAAAACCTGTGTGATTTATATTTATCTTCCATTTTTCGAGCACTTTCTTCAAACTGTTTATCACCCGAAAACTGATAACAATACCATAATGTTCCCGGGAAGAAACCTTCTGTCCAATCAAATTCAGCTCTTGTCCAATGTATTGAATCCTTAGAATTTACCGTACGTGGTAATTTGTTATTTATTTGTGCTTCTTTATCAAGCAGCTTAACTTGCTTGCAAGCTTGCTCCAAATTTACTTTACAAAACTCTTTGTCTGTTTGTTTTGCTTTTTTTGTACTACAAGATGATAATAAAATTATCACACTGATAAATACTACATTTATAACTTTCATTTTTTACGATATTTAAACAATTTTTATTTTTTTTTCGAAACAAAACTATTTAAATAAAATAATACGAATGTTATTAATAATATATTTTTTATCCAAAATCGCACATAGCCATTAAATAACTATACAACAATAAGTTACAATGAAACATTAAGTTTTAAATGAATAATTATTGCATATTAAATGAACAATATATGTAATAATATAAGTTCAACTAATAATTTAACAAACAGTTACTTATAAAGGAATTAAATACACTAATCATTTCGCTGAGAAAGAAACAAACCGATAATAACAATTAATATACCTGTTATTTTAATTATTGTAAGGGACGAATCACGAATAACCCAAGCAAATATTGCTGTAAACACAGGAATAAGATTAACAAAAATATTTGCTTTAACAACACCAAATATTTTAACCGAAGAAGTAAATAAAATAAAAGCCAAGGAGGTACTAAATAAAGCAAGATATATTATAGGTTTCATGTTTTCAAAAGTTATATTGGCATTTACAACCTCGTCAAAACCTAATGTTAGAATTATCGGAGTAAATAATATTGCTCCAATTAAATTTTGATAAGCAACTATATTTACTGCTGTATATTTATTTGGTATTTTTGTTATTATAAACGAATACACAACAGATGTGTTTACTGCCAAAAACATAAATAATATTCCCAAAAAAGAATTTACAGATGGCATTCCACTCTGAAACACAATTATTGCAACACCTATTAATGATAATATTATTCCTAATAATGAAATAATTTTTATTTTGACTTTAAAAAACAAAAAAGCGCCAATTGCAGCAAATAAGGGTATAGTAGAAAGTATTACAGAGCCTAAAGTTGCCGATATAGTACGTAATCCTAAACTCTCAAAAATAAAATATCCGAAAGGATCACATAAACCTATATACAAAATAAATTTAAAATCTTTTTTATCTATTTTTTGTATTTTCTTTGTAATAAATAAAAATAAAAACAACACTACACTGCTTATATACAATTGACCTCCAATAGTTGTAAATATTCCTAAATTTTCGTAGGCCTGCTTTATCCAAATGAACGATAAAGCCCAAAATATCATTGCTCCTATCGAATATAAATATCCTTTATTTATTTTCACTTGTTTTTTATTTAAATTACTAAAAACATTAATTTGACATAGTATTTTTAACAGTCACAAACATATAAAAAAAATATTTTTTTACCAGAAATTATATAATAATAATACTATTACAAATAAAAAAAATACCATAAGAAACAATAAATATAATATAATATAAAAAGTAGAGCGTAGATTAACAAGTCGAAAGGGGGAAAACGGAAAACCCAAGGTTAACAGCTCAATTGATAATTGATATTCTTGGCGTCCTTTGTGTATTTTTGTAGTTCTCTTTGCGGGTAAAAATCATCAATCATCAATGAAGATTCGTTAATGTTTTTTACGATAATTTCAAATCACAAAAAATATTATAAAAAAAGTTGCGAGAAGCCCCGCAACTTTTAAACATATATTACTTCTTATAAATAATGTTTTTTATTTCACAACAATTTTCTTTGTGAAATTATTATTATCTGCAAATTGAATATTCAAAACATAAACACCTGCTTTCAACATTGAAGTATTAAGATAATCTTTATTTGTTGTCTTTATCTTACTT
>PDWI01009699.1_pt1 | contig 10973 bp, 9 predicted proteins | sample 1430891 | NCBI WGS metagenome assembly PDWI01 (sample SAMN01162508, study PRJNA174530) | Oral metagenome, whole genome shotgun sequencing project. | biome: Marine environment; feature: Marine mammal; material: Swab sample of the gingival sulcus; isolation source: swab sample of gingival sulcus... | reverse complement strand
GCTAAAGCAGGAATTATGCAAGAAGTTAGAAAAAGAGAGCATTATGAAAAGCCTAGCGTTAAGCGTAAGAAAAAATCTGAAGCTGCTAGAAAAAGAAAATTCAAATAATTATTAAAAAGTCTAGTAATATACTAGATTAATTAGAGTTGTAATTTTTGAAGATGTTAAAGTGTAAATTGTCAGGTGCTAGAAGTACCTGACTTTTTAGTGTATCTATAAATAAATAATATTTAATAAGTTTTATTTTTTTATTAAAAATATTTTGAACTATTTTAGTAAAACGTTTATAATATGTTTAGGAAAAATATTTACTTATTTTGAGGTGAAAATGATAACAAAAGAACTAGCTTCCTTTGAACATCAATATACAGAAATTTTATTTGGAGATTTTGATAGCAATTTAAAAAGGATAGAAAAGGTGCTGGACGTATCCATTTCTTTGAGAGATGAAGTGCTTAAAATTACAGGCAAAGAAAAGAATGTTAATACCTGTTCAAAACTTATGAAAAGTCTGCTAAAAGATGTTAAGAAAGGCATAGAAATAACAGAACAATCAATAGATTATAAAATTTCATTAATAGCTGATAAGTCTGATGACAAGCTTGATGATATTGGTGGCGATTATATTTGCACCACTACTAGAGGAAAGTATGTCAGACCTAAGACCTTAGGTCAGGCTAAGTATGTTAAGGCAATTCAAAATAAAATGATAGTCTTTGGTGTTGGCCCAGCAGGTACAGGGAAGACTTACTTAGCTATGGCTCACGCGATTACTGCATTTAAAAATAATGAAGTGAATAGAATAATAATGACAAGGCCAGCAATAGAAGCGGGAGAAAAGCTTGGATTCTTGCCAGGTGATTTACAGAGCAAGGTAGACCCTTATCTAAGACCACTTTACGATGCTCTTCATGAAATAATGGGGGCAGAAGCGTTTATGGCAAATATGGAAAAAGGTTTAATAGAAGTTGCACCACTAGCATATATGCGCGGTAGAACACTTGATAATGCCTTTATTGTTCTCGATGAGGCACAAAATACAACAAAAGAACAGATGAAGATGTTTCTCACCAGAATAGGTTTTAATTCTAAGGCTGTAATCACTGGTGACATAACTCAAAAGGACTTGCCAGATGATAAGATGTCAGGACTTGAGATGGCTCTTAGGGTGCTTAAAAACATTGATGAGATAGAGATTGCACACCTTACAGCAAAAGATGTCGTTAGACATCCAGTAGTACAGAAAATAGTTAAGGCTTATGAAAACTACGATAAGAAATATTTAGAAAAGAAAAACAGTCGAAATAGGCAAGACGGTAAAAATACAGATAATAAGAAAAGATACTAAAAGTAGAGATATGATGGTAGAAATTATAAATGAAGTAGAAGCTATTTTTTCAAAAGAACATAAAAAACTTTTGCAAGAGGCAGTTTCAACTACACTTAAATATGAAAATATAAATTCTGAGATAGAGCTTTGTATATCCATAGTAGATAAGGAAAGAATAAAAGAGCTTAATCGAGAGTTTAGGAACATTGATAAGCAAACTGATGTATTATCTTTTCCATCTTTTGAGTTTTTAAAAGGTGAAGATAAAAATGAAGTAATTTTATCGGATGTGTTTAGCTCAGAATATCCTTATTTAGGGGATGTTGTGCTTTGTTTTGACATTGCCCAAAAGCAGGCTATAGAATATGGTCATAGTTTAGAACGAGAACTCGCCTTCTTAACTGTTCATAGCATCTTACATCTTCTAGGTTATGACCATATGTTAGAGGATGAGGAAATGGAAATGAGACAAAAGCAACGTGATATTATGGCTTTGTTAAAGCAGAATTAATTTAATTTGAGGAGAATCGACAAGGATTCGGCTTTACTTAACTTAATAATTAAAATAAATGAAAAATATTTGTAAAATAATTATGATATTATATTACTTATTAAATACTATAATGACTAAAGAGGAAGAAATATGAAAAAAATTACTATATTATTGACTTTAATTTTGATGTTAGTTCTTGTTTCCTGTGGAAACAAAGAAGCAAAAAAACCAACAGAAACAAGTGCTAAAGTAAGCACAACCACAACAACAAGTAATGAAAAGATAACGACTACTACCACAGAAATACCAACGACAACAGTGCCTGTGACGACAGAAAGAGACCTTACAGGTTTGGCGAAGAATGATTTGAGTGGTTTATATATAGACGAAGATAAGATTGAAGATAGACCATTTGCGGTAATGATAAATAATCATCGTAAAGCCATTCCTCAATCAGGGATAGAAGATGCAGATATTATTTATGAGAGTTTAGCTGAAGGTGGAATAAGCCGTCTAGTTGCTATTTTTAAAGATTTTGACAGCAAAAAAATTGGACCTGTAAGAAGTGCGAGACACTATTTTATTGACTTTGCATTTGACCATGATGCACTATACGTTCATTACGGGCAGAGTCCTCAAGCTGGAGCAGCCTTTAGAGACTTAAATGTTGCCCATCTAAATGGTTTATCATATCTTGATACTATTATGTGTTTTCAGGACCCTAAGAGAAGGAGACCGCACTCAACATTTACGAGTTATAAAGGTTTAAAAGCGGGACTTAAAAGTAAAAAGTATAGAGACAAGATTAAGGATGGTTTTACAAGTAAACTAGAATTTAATGATGACTATGTTCAAATTAGTGGAAGCAAGGCTGATAAGGTAAGGCTAGATTTTTCTAGTTATCAAAAGGCTTGGTTTGAATATAATGAAGAAAGTAAGCAGTACGCTAGGTTTCAATTTAAAGACAAGCAGATTGATGCGGTTAGCGGAAATCAACTTATGGCTGATAATATAATTATTCAGTTAGTTGATATGTGGAATATAAGAGGTGATAAAGAGGGTAGAATTGATATGAAGTTAGTCGGTTCTGGAAAAGGTTATTATGTAGCTGGTGGAAAATATATCCCAATAAAATGGGAAAAAAAATCACATTACGAGCCTACAAAATATTTTCTTGAAGATGGTGAGCCACTTAAAATAAATTCAGGAAAGACTTGGATAGAAGTTTACCCATCAAATAGAAATAAAATTACCTTTGAATAATAGGAGGATGAGATATGACTGATAGAGAGTTAATTAATATAGCTAAAGAAGCACTTGGACGAGCATATGTGCCATATTCAAAATTCCGTGTTGGTGCTGCTCTTATAACAGAGGATGGAACTGTTTTTTCAGGGGCAAATATAGAAAATGCTTCTTATGGGGCGACGAATTGTGCTGAGAGAACGGCTATATTTAAGATGATTGATTCTGGGTATAGAAGTTTTGAGAGAATCGCAGTTGTAAGTAGTAGTGGAGATATTACTTATCCTTGTGGAATATGTAGACAGGTAATTAGCGAGTTTGCAATGGGTGCAACTATGCTTTTTGAAGATAAGGATGGAAATATTGTGAAAATACCAATGACAGAAATTCTTCCTTATCACTTTGAAATGGTAGAATAGAATGTCGAACAAAAAAAAGAGTTTTATATTTCATGGTGGCTTACTGGCTGCCACTTCAATAATTGTAAGATTAATTGGATTCTTTTATAGAGTCCCATTAGTTAGAATACTAGGAGAAACAGGCGTTGGATATTATTCTTGCGCCTTTGAAGTGTATGCTTATTTGCTCATAATTTCTTCTTATGGCATGCCTTCAGCAATATCTAAGTTGATTTCGGCAAGACTAGCTAAAAAGGAATATGATGCTGCTAGAGACATATTTAAAGGAGCGCTTTTATTATCTGTTACTGTCGGTGGCTTGCTGTCGATATTTTTATACACACAAGCAGAATTTTTGGCGAAATTATTTGGGAATGTAGGTGCAAGCATAGCTCTTAGAGCTTTAACACCAGCACTTTTTATATTTTCTGTTTTAGCTGTTTTTAGAGGATATTTTCAAGGGTATAACACAATGGTCCCAACATCTATATCCCAAGTTTTAGAACAGGTTTTTAATGCTGTTTTCAGCCTTGTCTTGGTCTTTTATTTATTGCCTAAGGGTTTAAAATATGGAGCATCAGGCGGAACTTTGGGAACAGGGGTAGGTGCCCTAGTTGCGCTTATATTTATGATATTTATTTTCCTTAGATATGATGAATTAGTATTAAAAAGACCTAGAAAAAGCAAGGAAAAATTCATTTTATTAGATACTTGGAAAATAATTTTTCTAACCGCCTTTCCAATGATTTTGGGTTCTAGCATATATAATTTATCTAACTTAATGGATATGGCTATATTTCAAAGAGGACTTGAATTTCAGGGGTTTGCGAGTGAACAAGTTTCCTATTTTTATGGGATAATGGGTTCTAAGTATAAGCTTATAATAACTGTGCCGATTGCTATGGCATCAGCCTTTGGAGCTGCCTCAATACCTAGTATCACTAAGTCTTTAACGCTTTCTAATACGAGCGAGGTAAAAAATAAAATTAAGTACGCCTTTAAGATAATCTTTATAATTTGCGTGCCATCGGTAGTAGGACTTATGGTTTTGGGTAACCCTATACTTTATCTATTATTTGGAAGTAGCTCTTTAGAATTAACAAGCAAAATACTATTTGCAGGAGCACCAACGATATTATTTTTCTCGCTTTCTACTATATTAATCGCACTTTTACAAGGTGTGGATAAGATAATGATACCAGTTAGGAATTCTCTGGTAGCTATAAGTGTAAAGATAGTTATGCTAGTTTTGTTTAACTTTGTATTTAAAATGAGTATAAGTGGAGCTATTATAACAAATTATGTTTTTAGTATACTAATAGTAAGTCTTAATTTGTTAAGCCTAAGCAAGGTAGTAGACTTAGAGTTTGATTTCAAAAACACAGTTATTTTTCCGCTTTTAGCTAGTCTTGGGATGGGTCTTGTAGCTATGGGCTCATACTCATTTATTGGATTCATAAGTAATAATAACACCGTTTCGGTTTTATTTGCCATTCTTATTAGTGCCTTTGCATACTTTGTAATAGTAATAAAGTTAAGGGTTTTATCTAAGTCGGAATTATCATCCTTAGGACTTGTCGGCAGGATAGGAATGAGGTTGATGTAGATGTATGATCTTATAGTTGTGGGTTGTGGAGCATCAGGAGCCGTTGCTTCGATTATTGCAGCTAGGCGAGGACTTAGCGTGGCCGTACTTGAGGCGAATGATAGAGGTTTCAAAAAGCTTTTAAGTACTGGTAATGGTAGATGCAATATAAGTAACAAAAATATTTCTGCTGATAATTACAACGAAGAAAGTAAGGACTTGTTTGATAAGGTGTACGGAGCCTTTGATAATCAAAAAACACTAGAGTTTTTTAGACAAATTGGAGTGGACACAGTTGAATTAGATGATGGAAAGATGTATCCGCTTAGTTTGCAAGCTTCAAGTGTAGTGAACAATCTATTAGACGAAATGAATAGAGTAGGTGTTAGTATAATATGCGGTTTTCCTGTTATAAAAATAGAAAAGAAACAACATTTTACAGTATACTCAAATGAAAGAAAAATAAGTGCTATGAACCTTCTTATTGCCAGCGGTAGCAAGTCTGGTGTCAAAGAAAAAGCCTTTAATAGTATTTGGTCGATTTTAAAGAATATGGGTGTTAAGTTAAGAAAGCCAAGACCTTCTTTGGTACAGTTAAGTAGTGACTATAGGTATTTAAAACATCTTAGTGGAACTAAGGTTAAAACTACTGCGAACTTAGTCAAAAATGGAGAAGTAATTAAATCGTTTTGGGGTGAAGTTTTATTTGCTAACTATGGCTTGTCAGGTATACCTATTATGAATTTAAGCAAGTATTATAATTCAAGTGATAGTGCTAATTATACTGTTAGACTTGACTTAATAGAAAGTATGAATTTTGATAGTTTGTATAATTCTTTAAAAAATAGACGTGATTTAATTGGCTATAAGGCATTACAAGATTTTTTTGTTGGATTATTGCCTAAGTCGTTGATAACACCAACGATAAAGGATAATGGTTTCGATAGCAATCAACTTGCGAATAGCCTCAAAGATTCTGATTTAAAGCAAATAAGTGCATATTTGAAAAAATTTGAAATAAAGATAAATGGAAGCAATGATTTTAAGCGTTCTCAGGCAATGGCAGGTGGAGTAGATTTGAGTGAAGTTTCTGATGACTTGTCATATAAAAAGGACAAAAACCTCTATTTTTGTGGTGAAATTTTGAATGTAGATGGAATGTGTGGAGGTTTTAATCTTCAATGGGCTTGGTCGTCAGGAGCGATGGTTGGCAGAAGCATTAAAATAGTATAAAAGAAAGAAAAATATGGTAATAAAATTAGACAATATATCTATGGGACTTGATCATAGTGAAAATGATTTAAAAGTGAAAGTGGCTAAGACGATAAAGCGAAATGATTTCATTTATGAGATATTTAAGAAAAGCATAGACAGTAGAAAGAAGAATAATATAAGAATAATTTACTCGCTAATAGTATATGTTGATGGTGTAGTAAATGGCTATAAAAGCTTTCAAAAACCAGTGTATAAACTTGAGAAAAAGGATTTTGACTTTAGACCTATAATAGTTGGTTTTGGACCTGCGGGCATGTTTGCTGCCTTGCTTTTGGCAATGAGTGGAGCTAAACCTATTGTGCTTGAGAGAGGTCAAAAAGTAGAAGATAGAATAAAGTCCGTAGAGAAATTTTGGAAGGATGGAAGTTTAAATGTAAATAGCAATATTCAATTTGGTGAAGGTGGTGCTGGTACATTTTCTGATGGTAAACTCTCTACTGGGGTTAAAGATAAGTTTGCGAGAAAAACGTTCATATTAAATGAATTTGTCGAGGCAGGAGCTGAGCCTAGTATCAAATATCTAAATAAACCGCATTTAGGAACAGACTACTTGGTGAAAATAGTAAAAAATATTAGAAAGAAGATAATAAGTCTAGGCGGTGAAATACATTTTGATAAAACTGTTACGGATATAAGGCTGGAAAATGGTGAAGTTAAGGGTGTATATGTAGGAGATGAATATTTTGAATCGCCAAAGGTTATTTTTGCGACAGGTCACAGTAGTAGAGATACCTTTAAGATGTTGTTTGAGAAGGGTGTAAATATGGAAACAAAGCCCTTTGCGGTAGGACTTAGGGTAGAACATTTGCAAGATGATATAAATAAGGCGCAGTACGGCAAAAATGACTTAAACGAACATCTTTTAACTGCAGATTATAAACTTACTTACAGGACGACTAAGGGCAGGAGTGTTTATTCCTTTTGTATGTGTCCCGGTGGTTATGTTGTAAATTCTTCTAGTGAGGAGGGAATGTTGTGCGTAAATGGTATGTCTAATTATAGGAGAAATAGCAAAAATGCAAATTCAGCCATAGTTGTTGGTGTAGGTGTGGATGATTGGAAAGCTAAGTATGGTGATGGGGTGCTTTCTGGACTTGCATTTCAAAGAGAATTAGAAAAAAAAGCGTTTGAACTTGGTGGGAATGGATATGCTATGCCATTGCAGAGATTGGGTGATTACAAAATTTCTAGTATTAGCAAAGAGTTTGGAAAAGTCAAACCTGTAAATAAGGGTGAGTATGTATTTGCTGATTTAAATGAAATTTTTCCTGAAATTATAAATGAAAGCATAAAAGAGGGAATGGATAACTTTGGTAAAAAGATAAGAGGATTTGATGATTATGATGCACTCTTAACTGGAGTTGAAAGCAGAACATCCTCACCAGTAAGGATAATTAGGAATGAGAACCTTGCTTCTAACTATGATGGACTTTATTTTTCAGGAGAAGGGGCAGGATATGCAGGTGGTATAATGAGTGCTGCAATAGATGGGATGAAGATTGCTGAGAAAATTATTAGTGAAATTTAAATGATTTTAGTATAATATATTAGTATAAATATTTTTTACACAAAGAAAGGAAACAAAAATGAATCAAATGAATAAGAGTTCGTTAGTGATAACGATAATAGTAACTTTAGTAATCGGTATATTATTTGTAGTATTTCCCAAGAGTATTATAAGTCTATTAAGCTATATTGTTGGTACAGTATTAATAGTATTAGGTCTTGTAAATATTTTAATGTATTTTAAGTCTCCAGCAGAAGAAGGGATGTCATTTGGCTTCGCTATAGGTTTGATACTTATAATATTTGGTTCATATTTAATGATAAAAACAGGATTTATATTAAGTATCTTATCAGTATTTTTTGGATTTTTTATTATGATAAACGGTGTTTTCTCTTTGCAAGTAGCGATAGATTCACTAAGGGCTAAGACAAATAAGTGGAAAGCCATTATAGTTATGGCGATAATAAATACTTTGTTAGGTATAGTAATACTTTATAATCCATTTGCTGGTACAGAAGCACTTGTTATGTATATTGGAATATTTATGATAGTTGTATCATTGCTTAATGTTGTTACTATGTTTATAGTAAAAAAATCATAATTTAGGTAATTAAAAATAAATAATTAAATTATTATAAAAAGAAGTAAAATTAAGTGTTAACTATGCTTACTTCTTTTTTATATGTTATTTAAACTGAAATCCGAAGTGCCCATTAGCCTAGATAGTGATAATAAGTGTATAAAGATAGAAGATAGAATCACTTCGGTTTTCGTGAAAAAAAAGTCAAAATGCCGAAATCCGATATTAACAGTCCTTAGATATAACCCTGCCGAAAGCGTATATATCACCTAATGGGAATATCGGATTTCAGCTAGTATAATAAAAATTAAACCAAAATCCGATTTGCCCATTAGAATAGAAAAAGACAATCGTCTTAGAAAAACTAAAGATAGAAACTAAATCGGATTTCTTTAGTAGTATTAAAATTAAACCAAAATCCGATTTGCCCATTAGAATAGAAAAAGACAATCGTCTTAGAAAAACTAAAGATAGAATCTAAATCGGATTTCTTTAGTAGTATTAAAATTAAACCGAAATCCGATTTGCCCATTAGAATAGAAAAAGACAATCGCCTTAGAAAAACTAAAGATAGAATCTAAATCGGATTTCTTTCATCATTATATTTAATAGATTGTACTGTATTTTTAAAAAAATTTTGGTATAATACCATTAGGTGACTTATTATGATAGAAAATATACGTGAATTAAAAAATAATAATGACTTAGAAAGGGCTTTTAATAGTGGTATTAGAGCCTTGAATTCTATGGGTATAGACATATCAAAGAGTAATTGCATCAGCAATGCTCTATATATAGACAGAATGAATATGACCCTCTTTCCTTTTGCCCAAAATAGTGAAAAACGAGATATCAGTGAAGAAGAAGACTTGATTATAAAAATAATTATAGAGATTATACCACTTGCTGTAATATATGATGAGATTGTTTTGACAAAACTTTTTATTGAGTTATTAAAGATTGCCAAAAAACTTGGTAAATCTAAGATTACACCGCTAGCCTTTATTTCTGCTGCATACATTAAAATGTATTATTATGACGACTTATCAATTGCCGCAGATTTTCTTAGAAAAGCACAAAAAAATATAAATAAAGAAGATAGAGAAATAAGCATTTTAGTTATGTATGCTATGTGTGCTTATTTTAATCATATGATAGATGATACTATCAGTTCAGAACATATATTAAGAGATAATTTGCAGAAATGCGAAGACCCTGTTTTATGTGATTTGATAAAGGTTTATATGGCTCAAAACATTATATTAGAAGGTGGAAAGTTAAGAGATATAGATGATGTTCATATTAAAATTGAAAGTGTAAAGCAAAGAAATTTATTACTTTTATATACTGTTTATGCTAAGGCAATGATGGGAGAATTATCAATATTAAATGATGAGTTTTTGCTTTCACTTGCAATACCTGAAAAAGAAAATGTCTTTGTAGCTCTTATTCTAACTTATATGTATTATGTTCATTTGAATGATATCGCGTATTGCAAAAAGTATTCTAAAAAAATAGTAAAAGAAATAAATAATGTAAAAGTTTATCCTATTTCTTATCAATATTACATTTACAATATCTATTACCAATTTAGAAATTTGAAAACGGACATAAACTTTAAAATATTTATTGAAATAAGTAATATATTAAGAAATATTGAGTTCTTTAGCATATTAAAAGAAAACGAATTAAAGAATATCTATACTTTTTTGAGTGGTTTAAAGGATATTTATATGCGTCGAAAGCTTATAGGTGAAAAGAAGCTTAGAAATAGCATAAAAGAAATTAGAAAGTTTTCGAATATGAAAGATTATGCCATATTTTCACATATATATCTTATGTATAAGGAAAATTCACATGATTATAAGCCAGTGAGATATTATTTGGCGGAACTTGAGAGTGCTTATACTTACTGTGAGGCTAAGTGCGCTTGGAAGAGTATTTTGCTTGAAAGTGAAGAAGAAGTAGACACATCGCTTGTTAAAAATGATACTGACAAGGATATGATTGCCGACTTTATGGATAAGATTGAGGAAGATTTCAGATTTGATAAGAACGTAATAGGGATTGTTGAAAATAATTATAATTTTGATAGAGTAATTGTTTTTAGTGTAAAGGAAGAAGAAATCTTTGATAGTTATGGAATAAATATAAATGATATTGAAGGGGTAGCAAGAAATTTGGTAGATTACTCATTTAAAAAGAGGAAGAAATTTTTTATCGGTGGTAAGAGGGGGCAAAAGCTAAGGAGCATAGACTCATACTTGCTAAAAAATTTAGACAGTAGCATTATGCTTTTACCATTTGAGAACTTTGATAAAATACTATATCTTGAAAGCAAAAGTGCGATTAGGAATAGTATAGAACTTGACTTGAATGACTTTGTAAAAAATATAAATAAAGTGAGTGGATTTTACAGATAAAAAATCAAGTATAATAGTTATTTTTAGAATTATAGGAGATAAACCTAAAATCAAATCAAACTATATACCTATTTTTGTTGACTAAATACCAAAAAACTGTTAAAATAACTACAGAGGAAATTGTAACAATAAAAACA
>PDWI01009698.1_pt1 | contig 10973 bp, 9 predicted proteins | sample 1430891 | NCBI WGS metagenome assembly PDWI01 (sample SAMN01162508, study PRJNA174530) | Oral metagenome, whole genome shotgun sequencing project. | biome: Marine environment; feature: Marine mammal; material: Swab sample of the gingival sulcus; isolation source: swab sample of gingival sulcus... | reverse complement strand
CAAATTGTAAAAAGCTTGAATTATTGAAATGCCAGCGCAATCCGATTGCTAATTTAGAAATATTGTCTGATAGCATTCAGGTATTTGCTGACCAATAATTAGCAAAATCAATAAGCGTAAAGGAGCAAATGATGAACAGTGAATTTAAACGTCTAACAGGTTTTTTAGAACAAATTCGCAGTAAAACTGACTTTAAGCCAAAAGTTGCACTGGTTTTGGGCTCTGGCTTAGGTGATTTTGTCGACGGCTTAGATATCGTCAGTACTGTCAATTACAGCGACATTGAGGGGTTTCCCGTTTCGACGGCGCCCAGCCATGTTGGTCGCTTTGTATTTGCCAATATCAAAGGCGTTAAAACAGTCATTATGCAGGGGCGTATTCACTATTACGAAGGCTACTCAATGACCGATGTGGTCGCGCCGATTCGTCTATTGAAAATGCTCGGTGCCGACATATTGTTTTTAACCAATGCAGCGGGCAGTGTCGATTTAGCGTTACAAGTGGGTGACTTTATGGTCATTAAAGACCATATTTCGTGTTTGGTGCCTTCGCCCTTAAGAGGTGAAAACATTGCTGAACTGGGCACGCGCTTTAGCGATATGACAACGATTTATGACGCTGATTTGCAGCAGATCATCACTGAAGTCGGTAGCGCACAGCAGATAACGACCAAAAGCGGCGTTTACTTACAGACATCGGGGCCAAATTTTGAAACGCCGACCGAAATTGCGATGTATCGCTTGTGGGGTGTAAGTGCTGTTGGCATGAGCACCACTTGTGAGGCAATGGCAGCGAATCATATGGGTATGAAAATATGTGGTGTTTCCTGTATTACCAATTTAGGCGCAGGTATTAGCAATCAAAAATTAACAGCTGAAGAAGTGGCTGAAACGACAGCGCGTGTCGCCGATCAGTTTAAGGCGCTGATTAGCTTGTCAATTGAAAAGATGGGAGCAATCTAATGAAAGGCTTATATTTTGACGGAAAACAGCTACATTATAAAACCGACTTAGACATGCCGCAACCGCAAAGTGGTCAGAGCATTGTCAAAGTCACGCACGCCTCTATTTGCAATACTGACAAGGAAATATTAAAGGGTTACAAGCCAGACTTTAAAGGTATATTGGGGCACGAATTTGTCGGTGTTGTCACGGCGTCAGATTGTAATGACTTAATTGGCAAAACCGTTGTCGGAGAACTGAACGAAGGTTGTGGTGACTGCATTTATTGCAATAGTAATCGTGAAAAGCACTGCGAAAACCGCAAGGTGATTGGCATTCATCAAAAATCGGGCTGTTTTGCCGAGTACCTACAAATTGCCGACCATTTACTGCATGTTGTACCCGACGGCTTAGCGCCTGAAAAGGCAATTTTTTGTGAAACACTAGCAGCGGCATTAGAAATACCAAATTCGGTACACCTGCCACCCGACACGCCAATCGCACTGCTCGGTGATGGTAAGCTGGCTTATATGATTGTACAAGTGTTGTCGTTAATGGGTATTAATATTACAGTGTTTGGCAAAACTGAACAAAAATTAAAGCACTTTAAACCGTTTGCCAACACGTCTATTGCGTTAAATGGTTCTTTTGAAGTAGTGATTGATGCGACGGGGTCGCCAACAGGCATTGCCGTCGCCCAAAAGTTGGTGCGTAAACGCGGTACCATTATCGTCAAGAGCACCTATGCTGAAAATGTCAATATAGACCTCAGTTTCTTCGTCGTCAACGAGATAAGGCTAATTGGCACGCGCTGCGGCCCGTTTCAGCCAGCACTCAATCTATTAAAGCGTAACTTAGTAGACTTTATTCCGATTCACTTTTATGATTTAGCAGACTATGAAAAGGCATTCGCCAGTCAGCACTTTAAATCAGGATTTAAACTATAGTTTGTCTTATGGTATAAACATGTTTTATACTTATTATAAGAGCAGTACCTTAGATTAATAATCTGAGTAAAGGTTAGGTTTCTATCTATTTAGGAGGAGAGCATGAAAAAGATTTTATCACTCGCATTAATCGTCGTCTTAGTCTTCGCTATGGTCGGCTGTACGACGACGACAAATGAAACACCGACAGCTGAAACGACAAAAGCGGCTGAGACGACAAAGGCAGCTGAAACAACTGCAGCAGCGCAGACAGAACCAGCTGCTGAAGGCTTAAAAGTTGCCATCGTCACCAGCCCTTCTGGTGTTGATGATGGTTCATTTAACGAAGACAATTACAATGGTATTCTCGACTTTGTCGCAAACAACGGCGCGGCAACAGTTAATGCCATCAATGAGCCGACTGGTGACCCAGCAGCAGCAGTTGACACAGTTGCCGCCGTTGTTGCCGACTACGACGTTATCGTCGCCTGTGGTTTCCAATTTGCTGGCATTGGCGCAGTTGCAATGGACAACCCTGATACTAAATTTATCTTAGTAGACGTATTCCCGGTTGATGCTGACGGCAATCAGACAGAACTGCCTAATGTCTATGCCATGTTATTTGCCGAGCAAGAAAGTGGTTTCTTTGCTGGTATGGCAGCTGCACTGCAATCGACAACAAAAAAAGTTGCCGTTGTCAACGGCATTGCGTTCCCATCAAATGTCAACTATCAATATGGCTTTGAGTCGGGTGTCAACTACGCTAACAAAAAATACAATACAGCGGTTGAACTTGTCGAACTAGAATCGTATGCTGGCACTGATGTGACAGGCGCCAATGTCGGTGGTAACTACGTCGGTAATTTTAGTGATGAAGCCACTGGTAAAGTCGTCGGTAAAGCGTTATTAGATGAGGGCTGTGACATTATCTTTGTTGCTGCAGGTGCGTCAGGTAATGGTGTCTTTACAGCGGTTAAAGAATCAAACAATGGCTATGTCATTGGTTGTGATGTCGACCAATATGACGACGGTGTCAATGGTGATTCAAATATTATGTTAACTTCAGCGCTTAAAGTCATGCGCATGAACGTTACAAAACAATTAGAGAATATTGCCAATGACAGTTTTGTCGGTAAAAACGAAGTATTGACAGCCCAATCAGATTCCACTGGCTTTGTCTACAAAGATGGTCGTCAGCAATTAACAGCTGATACAATTGAAAAACTAAATGCTGCTTATGCACTTTTAAAAGAAGGTAAAATAGTGCCAGCGGCTAATTTTAACGAAATTTCGCCTGAAGATTTTCCTGGTTTAAACGATTAGTAAATAACATGGCGCGAGATAGTTTAAGTATTGACTATCTCGCGCCAAACTATAAGCTGAGGACACCACATGCCCACACCGATTATTGAACTAAAAAATATAACAAAGACTTTTCCAGGTATTGTTGCCAACGACAATATTTCATTAACGATAAACAAGGGTGAAATTTTTGCTTTGTTAGGTGAAAATGGCGCTGGCAAGTCGACCTTGATGAGCATTTTATTTGGCATGTATCAACCAGATAAAGGGCAAATCTTGGTGCGCGGAAAAGTAGAAAATATCGTATCGCCTAGTTATGCAACGCGCTTAAACATTGGCATGGTGCATCAACATTTTAAGTTAGTTGATAACTATACAGTTGCCGAAAATGTTATCTTAGGGATTGAGCCAAAAACTAAAAAGTTTGGTTGTATTCCCTATTTAAATACAAAGAGCAGTGAGGCGAAAATTGCCGAATTATCGAAAAAATATGGGCTAGCGATTGACCCGTCAAAGCGCATAGAAGAGATTAATGTGTCGATGATGCAGCGGGTAGAAATTATAAAAATGCTCTATCGTCAGGCAGAAATTTTAATTTTTGATGAACCAACTGCCGTTTTAACACCGCAAGAAATAACAGCACTGCTTGACATTATTAAGGCATTAAAAGCCGCCGGTAAGACGATTATATTAATTACACATAAATTAGCAGAAATAAAAAAAGTGGCTGACCGCTGTGCCGTACTGCGTAAAGGTAAACTGATTGACGTCTTAGATGTTGCCAATACAAGTACAGCTGAAATGGCAAATTTAATGGTTGGCCGTGAAATCGATTTTAAAATTGAAAAAAATGTTGCTAAATATGGTGAAGTGGTGCTCGACATCAAGCAACTAAACGTCGAAAATAAAACTGGCTTTAGTCTGCTTAAAGATATTGATTTAACAGTACGCGCTGGCGAAATACTGGCTGTTGCCGGGGTGTCGGGCAATGGACAAATTGTGTTGGCTGATGCCATTTGTGGTTTGCTGCCAATCAAAAGCGGGCAAATTAAATTAAATAACGAAGTGATTAACGACTGGACAATCGCTCAGCGGGTCAGACATAAAATTTCTTATATTCCTGAAGATAGGCAAAATGATGCGCTTATTCTTGACTTGCCCTTACAAGACAATATGGTCTTAAAATGCTATGATAAACCGACTTATCAAAATAATAAATGGCTTAATCGTGACGCCTTTAGCAATTATACTGAACAGGCGATTGTCGATTATGATATTCGTTCAGCGAACGGCAGCAGTACAATGGTGCGTTCGATGAGTGGCGGCAATCAACAAAAGGCAATTATTGCGCGCGAAATTGATTTAAATGCACCACTGATGATATTTGTGCAGCCGACGCGCGGGCTAGATATCGGTGCAATTGAAAATATTCACAAGCAAATTTTAAAACAACGCGATATGGGTAAAGCGATATTATTGATTTCGCTAGAACTCGATGAAGTCATGCAATTAGCTGATACCATTGCAGTCATATACAATGGTCAAATATTGAAGACTGCGGCTGCAGATTCGCTTAGCACTGACCAAATAGGCGAATATATGATGGGGGTTACAAATGAAAAATAAACAGTTTAATCTCTATGACATTACAGTGCCTATTATATCAGTTGTGGCAAGTTTGCTATTTGGCAGTCTAATTTTTATATTGTTGGGTAAAAACCCAATCACCGCTTATTATAGTCTACTACAAGGCAGTGGTTTTTTAGAAAAGGCTAGCTATGGAGGCAGTCAGGGAATGCTGACAGATTTTGCCAGTTTTGTCAATGTCTGGACACCGTTATTATTGGCGTCGCTAGCAGTGGCTGTTGCGCTTAAGGCAGGGCTGTTTAACATTGGCGTAGCAGGTCAAATGCTATTTGCGGGTTTTATTGCAACTATTACGGTGGGTTATCTTGAACTACACTGGCTAATTGCCAAACCGCTCGTTTTAATCATAGGCCTATTGGCAGGTGCGGCGGTTGGCGGTTTAATCGGTTATTTAAAGCATCGCTTTAATATCAACGAAGTGGTGTCTTCAATTATGTTAAACTATATTATTCAATATATAGTTGGTTTTTTTATTAATACGCGTTATCTCAACCCGATATCGCGCCAATCGAATCCAGTTAGTGCCAGCGCCCGCTGGACGTTGACCAAATACCCAATTGGCGACCTTAAAGTAGATATTTCATTGGGCATTATCGTCGCGCTTTTAATGGCGGTGGGGCTCTATATTTTAATAGAAAAAACCACTATCGGCTACGAAATTAAAGCGGTCGGTTTAGGCAAGCGCGCAGCGCGACACGCCGGTATTGACATTTACAAGACCACCATACAAACAATGGCATTATCGGGTGGCTTGGCAGGTCTTGCGGGTGTCACTTATTACTTGGGTTACTTCGGTTCAATTATGCCGCGCACATTAGCACCGCTCGGCTTTGATGCAATTGCCGTTGCCTTACTGGGCAATACGCACCCACTTGGCATTATTGGAGCATCATTTTTGATTTCGATATTTAGTAGTGGCAGTACCTATATGCGCTCAGTGACAGGTGTCGAAGCAGAAATTGCCGCTGTCATTATTGGTATTATTCTATTGTTTAGTGCCTGTGCAGTCTACATTAGACAAAAATTGTTGCGCAGTAAAAAGTAGAGGTCGTTATGGATAGATTGATTTTAGATGGATTAGCTTTTGCACTACCGTTGTTTATCATGACGATAGGTGGCATATACAGTGAAAAAAGCGGTGTGATCAACTTAGCATTAGAGGGCTTACAGGGTTTCGGTGCCTTTGTCGGAGCATTAGCAGCAGCGCTTCTGGCATTAAACGGCGGCATTGGTGGCGAAATGATCTATATTTTGTCGCTAATTTTTGCAATGTTTGGCGGTGCGCTATTTTCGCTTTTGCATGCGCTTTTATGTATAAAATTTAAAGCCAATCAGGTAATCAGTGGCGTTGTCATCAATATACTGGCAATTTCGCTGACCAGTTTTTTAACGCGTCAGATCAGTGCAATTTACTTTGGCAAGCCATCTAATAAAATAATACTCAATATTTCGTCGCGCATGCGTATACCGCTATTGGCAGATCTACCGGTTATCGGTTTTATATTTGATAATTTTTATAGTTTTCAGTTATATATCGTCATTTTAGCAGTTGTTGCATGGTATGCACTTTACCGTACGCGCTTCGGTTTACATTTGAGAGCAGCGGGTGAAAACCCACAGGCGCTGGATGCAGCAGGGATTAGCGTTATGGCAGTGCGCACAATTGCAATAGTCGTGTCGGGTGCGCTGGCTGGCTTGGCGGGTATTAGTTTCGCCTATTCAATTTCAGCAAATTTTTCAACATCTATTTATGCTGGTTATGGTTTTTTGGCAATTGCGGCTTTAATTTTTGGTAACTGGAAAATTGTGCCAACGTTGGCGACCTGCCTGCTGTTTGGCTTTGCCAAGTCAGGTGGTTATGAGCTTATTAAAGCGCTTAAATTACCCAATGCCTATGGTGATTTAATTATGATTTTACCCTATGTATTAACGCTGGTGTTATTGATATTTTTTAGTAAACACAATCGTCCGCCGAAGGCGTTGGGCGATATCTACGATAAAGCTAAACGATAATAATTATAAGGAGATGCTGATATGAACATAAAATTTTATAATGCGCGCATTTTAACGCTAACTTATCAATTTAATTTAATAGAAGGTGAACTTTGGGTCAACGCTGATCGCATTAGCTATATTGGTGCTACTAAAGATGATAAGGGCATTAAGTGGGACAGGCAAATTGACGCCAAAGGCAATTTAATTATGCCCGGCTTTAAAAATGGACATACCCATTCAGGAATGACATTTTTAAGGTCGTTCGCCGATGATTTACCACTCATGGACTGGCTACATCAAAAGATTTTTCCAATGGAAGCCAAATTAAACGCCGAACGCGTCTATCACTTGACAAAACTTGCCATTATGGAATACTTAAGCAGCGGCATAACTGCCAATTTTGATATGTATTTCTTTGATGAAAGTATTGCCAAAGCAACGGTTGATACAGGGTTTAGAACTGTCATGGTCGGTACGATTTTTGATGATGTTAAGCAGGTTGAATTACAAGAGGCAATGTTTAAAAAGTATCAAAATTTTGCAGACAATGTTTCTTTCAAGCTCGGTTTTCACGCTGAATACACCACCAATGACGCTGTCATGCGCGAACTGTCGGCACTGGCACATCAACTAAAACAGCCCGTTTTTTCGCATAACTCTGAAAGCAAAGCAGAAGTAGCAGGTTGTATTGAACGGCACGGTGTGACACCGACTGTCTATATGGATCGACACGGTTTATTTGACTACGGCGGTGGTGGCTACCACTGTGTGCATCTAACTGAACAAGATCGACAAATATTTTTAGAAAAAAACTTAGCGCTTATTACCAACCCGGCAGCCAATCTAAAACTAGCAAGTGGCATTGCCGACATTAACACTGCGCTAAAAATGGGTATCAACATCGGCATTGGCACTGATGGTCCAGCTGGTAATAATGCTCTCGACATGTTTAGAGAAATGTTTTTAGTTAGTGGGCTTGCCAAGGTTTACTGTGAAGATGCCGCTGTCGTCGATGCCTATGATGTCATTAAAATGGCGACTGTTGGCAGTGCTAAGGCAATGGGTTTAACCGATTGCGACGTGTTAGCAGTTGGTAAAAAAGCCGATTTAATTATGATAGACCTCAACCAACCCAATATGCAGCCGCTCAATAATATTGTTAAAAACGTCGTCTATAGCGGCTCAAAGAGCAATGTTAAAATGACAATGATTGACGGCGTTATTCGCTACGAAGACGGCAATTACTATATTGGTGAAACAGCGGAAAACGTCTATAAAATGGCAAATCAAATTATTACAGATATAAAAGCCAGCGTTTAACATTACAAAGGAATCAACATGAAATTTTCAAAAGTAATCATTGGCATATTAGCAGTCGTTTTACTAATTGCCACAACAACGCTATTTTTAGCCTATCAAACACTCAACTATTCATTTTTATCATATGACGAAAATATCAATGCCTTAAATGAAATTAATTACAAGTCATATATTATCGAACAACTTGCCAAAAATCAATTAGGCGATATTGAGGGGTTAGACGAACTAATTGAAAACACATCGATTAAAGATTTAAATTTGGGGTCGATCAACTATTTTATCAACACATCAATTGAAAATAGTCTGATGTATTTGTTGTTAAAAAGTGACCAGTTAGCGCCGTTTGATAAGCGTTTTGTTACAGAATATAAGAACAATAGCGTTGCGGCAGTGATTGACCCCTTATTGAATATTGGCATCTTTGGCTCAATAACTGAAAACTTAGATCAAGTTGACCCTGAAATTGCTAAAAGGGCATTAATTGAAATATTTAAGAATAAAGATATTTCTTATACAAATGATGAGGTTGACGCTATTATTGACAGTTTATATGATGGTTCGCCGACAAAAGACAAACTAAGAGATGAATTGACTAAATTTGTAGGCAACAAAATAGTGATTGATTTTCACCCTGAAAAGATAGTAAAACGAGTATTAACGATGCCAAGATTAGCGATTTTTCAATTAGCGCATGTTGTCGGTCAATTGGTATTAATCGAAATGGGCTTGTTGTTACTATTGATTATTGTGCTGTTCTTTAGCAAGCGCGGCATAATGAATAGTTTGTTGTTGACGTCTATTGGCACGCTGCTTGCCTATCAAAGTTTACGATTAGCTAGAAGCAGTATGGTGCTTGAACAAACGGCGCAAGATGGACTTTTACAAGACTATTATGATTATATGAGTCAGTTATTAATTGGTCATGTCAATTATGTCAGCGTTGCGATGGTGTTGTTGATTATTGTTTTATTTGTAATAAAAGGGTTATTTGCTAAGTCTAGCAGTAAGAAAAATATTCACAATGAAAGTAGGTTTAAGTTGCCTAGATTTATCATTGCAAGTATTTTAGTCGTTGCAATTAGTTATTTTGGCTATACCATTTATACAGAATCTTATCAGACTTATCAAACCATTGAAAAATACGATATTGAAAAAGACCTAAATAACTTTGATGAGGTCTTTAAATTCGATTTTCAGTTGTAGTAACTTTAGCAGCAATTGCTAGTTTACCGAGAAATCTCGGCTTTCTAGCGATTAAAACAAAACCAAGAGAAACCCAAAATGAAAATTAAAAAAATTGCACTCATTATTCTAATATTAATTGCCTTGCTTTCTCTGACGACGTATTGTCACCACGACAATGGCATGACACGTGATTATCGGCAAGCCATGCAAAATTTTGTTATTGGTATTAGTCAGTATGGCAAGGCGCTTCAACCTGATTTTTTGATTGTTCCGCAAAATGGGTTGGGCTTACTACAAAGTGATGACAAGCCGAACACCGCTTATTTAGCGGCAATTGACGGCTTTGGGCAAGAACCGTATATATTCGGCAATAATCAAGACAATGAACGGCGTTCGGCTGAAGAGATAACGGCCATTAGACATGCGCTTAGTTTTTTATTAAATGACAATAAAAAAATCTTATTGACCGATTACACCGATAAAGAGAACTTTATTAAAAGTGAGATTGAACAGCCGCCCATTAAACAGGCAATTCATTTTTTTGGCTACCGCAGTTTAGCAACGATACCAAATGGTGTACAACAACAGTATATTCCGTTTAATAAAGCCGCGGTTAAGTCGTTAGCAGATGCCAAGAATTTTCTGTATTTAGTTAATCCTGAAAATTATCCTGAAATTAAAGATTTAATTTCAGCAATTAGCAAGACGAATTATGACCTCTTAATCGTCGACGCCTTTGACAATGATGGCGCGCGATTGACAAAAGAGATGGTTGCGCAGTTAAAACAAAAACAATCTGGTGCTCGCCGCTTAGTCATTGCCTATATGTCGATTGGCGAGGCTGAAGATTATCGCTACTATTTTCCGCGAGACAATAAAAAATCAACTTGGTTAGATGAAGAAAACCCCGCTTGGGCAGGTAATTATCGGGTTAAATACTGGCAAAAAGATTGGCAACAGATTATTTACGGCAGCTCAGATAGCTATCTTGATATGATCATTGAACTTGGTTTTGACGGGGTCTATCTCGATACGGTAGATACTTATGTTTATTATCAAGAACAGTAAATAGCGAATAAAGTGACGATTCAGTAATGTTATTTTGATTGAAGGCGAGGCCGAAATAGAGAAATCTCAACCCCGCTTGTCATCTCGACCGACCGTAGGGAGTGGAGAAATCTCGGTTTAAACTGGCGATTGAAACGAAAACGCTTGCATATACCGGCACCTTACGTACGCGGACGACGGTGTAGCGCTTATATGATAGACACCTGCGTTATCGATTAGTTAATCTATCTATTGAATGGTTACCAACAAAAAAGGGGGGGTGAAAATCACCCCCTCTTTTTGTCAGAGCAAGAAAAATGCTACAGGTACAGCGAGTATTAAGGTAATAATTGTGCGTTCAATCCAGATGACAATAATATCTTTTAGCGAAAGTGGAATTTCTGTTGACATAATACAAGGTATTGAAGCCGAAAAGAACAATATTGAAGATATTGATATAACGCCGATAATGAATTTTGATACCAGTGGCGCTTCAACCATTAAAAGTGCTGGTAAAAACATTTCAGCGATTTCAATTGACATTGCTTTTGCAGTCAGTAATGGTTCGGGCACTTGCAAAGCCAGTGTAAACGGATAGAAAATATAACCG
>PDWI01009697.1_pt1 | contig 10975 bp, 7 predicted proteins | sample 1430891 | NCBI WGS metagenome assembly PDWI01 (sample SAMN01162508, study PRJNA174530) | Oral metagenome, whole genome shotgun sequencing project. | biome: Marine environment; feature: Marine mammal; material: Swab sample of the gingival sulcus; isolation source: swab sample of gingival sulcus... | reverse complement strand
CGAGTACATTGAGGATAAACGGGTGCTCATCTCGGTGCTCGAGTCGAACCTGGAGAACCAGCGAATCGAGATGGAGATGGCGATGGAGGAGGAGCGGCGGCGGCGCGAGGCGGCAGAAAGGGAGAAGGCCGAGTTGGCTCGGGAGAAGGGAGAGGCGGAGCAGAAAATCCTCTCCCTCGCGCGTTTACTATTGCAGGCTGGCATGCCCATCGCGGAGATTGCCGCGCGGACGGGGCTAAGCGAGGGGGAAATCGGGGAGCTTTAACCAGGCATCAGCATATCTTTCATCTTTTTCATGTCTTGTAGCTGCGCTTATGCCGTCTAGACAAACGCCGGCTGAAGAGAAGTTTCGTTACGCCTATTAGAGGGTACTTCTACGTCAGTTTTTCCCCACTCTTTTAAACGACGGAGCGTCAGTCTCGAGTAGCGACATTATATATCTACAGGGGAGTAGGGCAGGGGAGGCTTCGCAACTTTGCGCTTGCAGTTAGGACGCATGTGCGTCTCTCTTATCTACAATGTTTGTAGAAGTGGTCACGGCTCGCTATATTTGCCGAAAAGATAGGCATTATGGAGGAGACAATCTACAGCGCCTTCGATAGGCTCTGCATGAAGAGAGCCTTGCGACTGGCAGCCCAAGGGGCGCAGACCGTCGCCCCGAACCCCATGGTGGGTTGCGTGATTGCCCGAGACGAGAGGGTTCTCGCGGAGGGGTATCATGCGCGCTATGGCGAGGGGCATGCTGAGGCGAATGCCTTACGGTGGGCACGGGCGCATGGGGTGGAACTTGCCGGGGCGACCCTTTACGTGACCCTAGAACCCTGTACGCATACGGGTAAGACCCCTCCCTGCTGCGATGCAATATTGGGTACAGGGGTTGCCCGAGTGGTCATTGCGACTCTAGACCCCAACCCGAAGGTGAATGGCGGGAGTGTCCCAAAGCTTCAGGCAGCAGGAAAGACTGTAGATGTGGGCTTGATGGAGGGGGAGGCCGTCTGGCTGAACAGGCGTTTCTTCACACAGCAGCTGCTCGGTCGCCCCTACGTAATCCTAAAATGGGCGCAGACCGAAGACGGGTATATAGATAGCGCACGGGGCGGGGAAGAGCCAGCTCCTTGGATTACGAATATTCGCTGTAAGACCTTGGTGCATAAGTGGCGGGCTGAGGAATCGGCGATTCTGGTCGGGAGCAATACAGTGCTACGCGATAATCCTAGCCTGACAGTGCGAGAGTGGACTGGGCCTCATCCTCTACGTGTCACAGTGGATAGGGATTTGCGTGTCAATCGTGACTACCATATTGCTGATGGGAGCGTCCCAACGCTCATACTGACAGGGGGGGATGGAGATACGCTAGGGCGTGTAGAGGAGCTACGGGGGGTACCCAATCTCGAGCTGGCGCATTCCGATTTCTCTTTAGGCCTGGCGGAGACCGTCCTCTACGAACTCTCGCAGCGGGGAGTGCAGTCGCTCTTTGTGGAGGGGGGCACCACGGTGCTTCGGGCCTTTCTCGCCGCGGGCTTGTGGGATGAGGCGCATGTATTCCAAGGGCCCTTGGCTTTTGGGGACGGAATCGCCGCTCCGCCCATGCCCCTAGGATTCGAGGGGGGGGAGCAGATCGGTAACAGTACTCTGTATCACTTCGTCCACACTGAGGAAAACTAGTAGTAGTATCGCCCCCTCAGGTAGTTGCTGATTTCCTAGTTCCTCTTTTTTTCTACCTTTGCGACAGACAAGTACTACACTAAGATGCCCATGGCAACGCAACAATACAAAGGGCTTACAGCCCAGCAGGTTCTACAAAGCCGCGCTCAGCACGGGCAGAATCTACTCACCCCGCCTCCTAAAACGCCCACATGGAAGCTTTATCTCGCCAAGTATGGCGACCCCATGATTATTATACTCCTGATTGCCTGGGCGCTCTCAGTGGGGATTGCCTTCTACAATTACTACTCTGGTAATGCGGCTGAGGGGCTCTCGGTCTTCCTCGAACCCGTGGGGATTCTCTTCGCCATACTCCTTTCCACGGGGCTCTCCTTCTATTTCGAGCAGAAGGCAGACAGGGAGTTCAACGTGCTCAATGCGGTCTCCAATGAGACCGAGTACAAGTTGATTCGTGATGATGCGGTGCATCGAGTCCCCAAGCGGGACATTGTCGTGGGCGATATAGTACTCCTCGAGCAGGGGGAGGAAATCCCCGCGGATGGGGTGCTGCGGGAGGCTATGAGCCTACAGGTCAACGAGAGCAACCTCACCGGAGAACCCATTGCCGAGAAGGACGTAGAGCCCGCCCCCGAGGGGACGGAGGAAGCCTACCCCCGCAACTGGGTCTACCGGGGGACAAGCGTGGTAGAAGGGCATGGGGTGCTAGAGGTTATGGCGGTGGGTGATGCCACTGAGACCGGCAAGGTGTTCCGCGGCATACAGGTCGATACCCAGATGCAAACGCCTCTCACCAAGCAGCTCACCCGCTTGGCTAACCTTATCAGCAAGGCGGGGTATGCGTTGGCCATCACGTTGGTTGCGCTCCGGGTTGGCGTGTATTTCTACCAGTTTGGTGGAGTCGGGGAGTGGCTCGCATTCGGGCAGTACCTCCTCAATACCTTTATGCTCGCCGTTACTCTCCTTGTGGTAGCCGTCCCCGAGGGGTTACCCATGAGCGTCTCACTCAGCCTTGCCTATAGCATGCGGAGCATGATGAAGACTAATAATCTTGTCCGCCGTATGCACGCCTGCGAGACCATGGGGGCTACCACAGTCATTTGTACCGATAAAACTGGCACGCTCACCCAGAACCAAATGCGCGTCGACTCCCTCTTCTCTTGCGATGGGGCTGCGGTTCAGAAGCCGGAGGCGCTATACCCTCATGTCCTCCATTGTATCTGCCAGAACTCCACAGCGCACCTCGAGCGAAGCGAGGGGAAGACCTCTGTGCTAGGTAACCCGACGGAGGGCGCTCTATTCCTATGGGCCGATGCGCTCGGGGAGGATTATCAGGCCATTCGTTCCCGTGGAGAGGTGCTGCAACAGCTTACTTTTTCCACTCAGCGTAAGTACATGGCGAGCCTTATCCAGGAAACCGGAGGCACCTCGCCGGTGCTCTACGTCAAGGGGGCACCCGAAATAGTACTTGGACTCTCGACCCAATGGATGGATGCGCAGGGGCAGCTACACCCCCTTGAAGAGGCGAGATGGGATATACAGGCGCGCCTGGAGGCTTTTCAGGCAAAGGGGATGCGCACCCTCGCGTTGGCGGTCTATTCCCCTAAACCGGGAGAAACGGTTTTTGCTGAGGGGAAACTCTCGGTCTCAGAGCTGGTTATAGTGGGTCTAGTTGCCATTAATGACCCCGTTCGTACAGATGTCCCTGCTGCGATACGGGAGTGCCAGAATGCCGGTATCGGCGTGAAGATTGTCACTGGGGACACCGTGCTTACTGCAAAGGAAATCGCTAGGCAGATTGGGCTATGGGATGATAGCTGCGGAGAGGATTGCGCGCTCAGTGGGCCTGAGTTCGCCGGGATGTCAGACGAAGAGCTACTGCCCCGCCTCGGAAACCTGCGGATTATGTACCGAGCCCGTCCCTTGGACAAGAGTCGTCTTACCCGTCTTCTCCAGGAGGCCGGAGAGGTTGTGGCGGTGACTGGTGATGGAACTAACGATGCGCCTGCCCTCCGTGCGGCCAACGTGGGGCTCTCTATGGGGGACGGCACTTCCGTGGCTAAAGAGGCTAGCGACATTACCATTCTCGATAACTCCTTCGTCTCGATTGGGAAGGCGGTACTCTGGGGGCGTTCGCTATATCTCAACATTCAGCGATTCATCCTTTTCCAGCTCACGATAAACTTCGCGGCTTGCCTTGTGGTGCTACTAGGGGTTTTCTTCGATGGCTCGCATAGCCCTTTGACCGTTACGCAGATGCTCTGGGTCAACCTCGTCATGGATACTCTCGCGGCTCTTGCCCTCGCCTCGCTACCCACGGAAAAACGCCTCATGCGTCGGAAGCCTCGCCGTCCCGAAGCCTTCATTATTACCCCCGCCATGCGTAAACGGATACTCGGGGTTGGCTCCGCTTTCGTCATCATACTCCTCACGGCACTCTACGCGGGTAAGTTCTCCCACTTCCTTGACCCCGAAGTCGAATTGTCCCTCTTCTTCTCCTTCTTCGTCTTCCTTCAGGTATGGAATATATTCAACGCGAAGGCTTTCGGAAGTGGCTTATCCGCATTCTCACACCTCTCCCAGAGTCGCAGATTCCTTCATGTTGTACTTCTCATCGCGCTGGGGCAGTGGATGCTCATGAATTGGGGGGGCATGCTCTTCGATGCGGTGCCCCTCTCCTGGTTGCAGCAGCTGCTTATCGTGCTTAGCACCTCTTTGGTCCTCTGGATTGGGGAAATAATCCGTAGGCTTGCAGCCGATTAGAATCTAAGATTTGCATTTGGTCTCTCCCCGTATTACTTTTGTACTCGCTGTGGGGTTCTCATCCTCCAAGTTTTAACCGATTCAAGACATATGCTGACGCTAAAGAAGCTGAGAGAGAATACAGAGGATATCATCGAGCGAGTGACCCGAAAGGGTTTCGAGGCTAAGGAGCACATCGCCCAGATCTTAGAACACGATGCGCATCTGCGCGATATACAGAGCCGGATGGACGATGCTCAGCATACGGTAAATGAGCGCTCAAAGCAGATTGGGGCGCTTATGAAGAAGGGCGAACGGGAGGCCGCGGAAGCGCTTAAGCGGGAGGTCGCGGAGCTGAAAACCTTCGTCAAGGAGTGCCAGGACGGTTTGACGAAGGCGCAGGAGGCCATTCGCGGTCTGCTTGAGCAGATGCCCAATGCGCCTCACGCCTCTGTGCCCCTCGGCAAGAATGCTGAGGATAACCTTGTAGTACGTACAGAAGGGGAGAAACCGCAGCTCTCGGAGAATGCGCTTCCCCATTGGGATCTCGCGGCGAAGCTTGGGATTATCGACTTTCAGCTTGGGGTAAAGCTCACCGGGGCGGGTTTTCCCGTGTACATCGGCGCAGGGGCTAGACTGGAGCGTGCCCTTATATCGTTCTTCCTTGATGAGAACGCCAAGGCGGGCTATACCGAGATACACCCCCCTATCATGGTCAATGCGGAGAGTGCCTACGCCACGGGGCAGCTCCCCGACAAGGAGGGGCAGATGTACCACGTGCAGAACGATGACCTCTATCTCGTGCCTACGGCAGAAGTCCCGCTCACCAATATGTACCGAGGCGAAATTCTCGAGGAGGCGCAGCTCCCCGTTTGCATCACAGCCTACACCCCCTGCTTCCGTCGAGAAGCGGGGTCTTACGGTAAGGACGTACGAGGTCTCAACCGACTCCACCAATTTGACAAGGTGGAAATTGTTAGCATTGCACGCCCTGGCAAATCCTACGATCGTCTTGAGGACATGGTGCTTCATGTGGAAGCGCTATTGCAGAAACTCGAGCTTCCCTATCGTGTGCTCAAGCTATGCGCGGGGGATATGAGCTTCACCTCGGCGCTCACCTACGACCTCGAGGTGTACTCTGCCGCTCAGGACCGCTGGCTTGAGGTCAGCTCCGTGAGCAACTTTGAGGACTTCCAGTCTAACCGACTCGGTCTGCGATTCCGTCCAGAGGGGGAGAAGAAGCCGCAGCTCGCCCATACGCTCAATGGGAGCGCGTTGGCTCTACCCCGTATCGTCGCGGCGCTACTAGAGAATCACCAGACCCCTACTGGCATACGGATACCCGAAGCCCTGCAACCCTATTTGGGTATGGCTGAGATTCCCTGGGCTTAATGCAGAGGAAGCCCATAGAAGTCCTCGCCTCAGGCTCGGATACCCCGAGTATTTCTGAGCGTATTGTGCTGGGTATAGACCCGGGTTCCCGTATTATGGGCTATGGGCTTGTGCGGGGAAATCGGCAAGCCGCTCCCAAGCTCGTTGCCGCTGGGGCGGTTAATCTCATGGGGCGTAAGGACCCGTATGCCCGTCTTGCCGCTATCCACGAAGCCGTCCTTCGAATCGTCCGAGAGCATCAGCCTACAGAGATGGCTATCGAAGCCCCCTTCTACGGGAAGAATGCCCAGAGTATGCTGAAGCTGGGGCGTGCGCAGGGCGTTGCCATTGCCGCGGGTATATCCCAGGGGCTCTCTGTCACGGAGTACGCCCCTATGAAGGTTAAGATGGCCGTCACGGGTAACGGGGATGCCTCTAAGGAGCAGGTGATGGCTATGATGGATGCCCAATTTCCCGACCAAGGACTCGCCGATCTCCGCTATCAGGATGCCACCGACGCGCTCGCCGTTGCCATTTGTCACTACCACCAGGGGGCTGTTGCTTCGAAGAGGGGCGCATCCAGCTGGGAGAAGTTCCTTGCCCAGAATCCCGATCGTATCAAGCGAAACTAAAAGCCCACTGTCCCGGGCTACCTCCTCTCAAAAAACCAGACTCTTTATTGTCACAAAATATAGAAGCCATGAGCGTGCGTATTACCAAGGAATTCTCCTTCGAGGCCTCCCATTTTCTCCCCGGCTATGATGGGCTCTGTGCCAATATCCATGGGCACTCCTACCGTCTCTTCGTCACGCTGCGCGGCACGCCTTTAGACAGCCCGGGGCATCCCAAGGACGGAATGCTCATAGATTTTGGCGTGCTCAAACGGCTTGTCAACAGTCAAATCGTAGACCAGCTCGATCACAGCCTTATGGTACGGCAGGGGAGTCACCCGGAGTTACAGGCTCTCCTCGAGGGGCAGATGCGTATAGTGGACTTCCCATTTCAGCCTACCTGCGAGAATATGCTAGCTTGGATGGCTGACCGTATCCGCCCAGAGCTACCAGAGGGAGTGGAGCTCTTCGCGCTTCGGATTTACGAAACGGCCACTAGCTACGCGGAGTGGTACGCCCAGGACCAGTAGCTGTCTCCGCCCTGCATTCTGCGTGTCGCTGATTTGGAAGTTCCTCCGAATCGTACTACCTTTGTCTCTGCGCAAGACTAAAACCTCATAGGCTATGGACAGCAACACCCGGCTCCCAATTGGTATTACTGATTTTGCCCAGCTTCGCTCGGAGGGCTACATCTACGTGGATAAGACCGAGGCGCTCTGGCCTATGCTCTACGATGCCCCCGCGAAGCGACAGTACATCATGAATCCCTCTGGATTTGGTAAGACTCTTACCCTTAGTCTCCTCAAATCCTATTTCGAGGGGCGTCGCGAGCTATTCCAGGGCTTACGTATGGAGCAACTCGAGGCCTCCCGAGATGACAAGGCCTGGACTCCGCGCCCTGTCCTCCATATGGACTTTAATCAGCACGTATTCCAAGAGCCGGAGGATTATACCCGATTTCTCAATAATGCCCTTTTCCCCTATGAGAAGGAGTATGGTGTGGAGCATCTGGAGGAATTTGCTCCAGGGCGTCTGGTAGACCTCCTCGTCGCCATGCATGATAAGACCGGTCATCGCCCCGCCATTCTGATTGACAGTTTTGACAAACCCGTTGCAGAGACTTTCCGTGGTCCAGATAAAGCGCTGTTTCGTCACTACGGTAATATGCAGAAGACCTTCTATGGCACGCTCAGTCGCTACGAGCGTAGCTACCATCTCGCCGTACTCACCACAGTCGCGGATGTACCAAAGCGAGACAGTTGGAACTCCGGGGAGACGAAGAGGCATCTTGAATTTACGGCCCTACCCAGATTTGGTATAACGTTGGGAGAGTTGGAGACCCATTTCCCCGAGGTTTTGCAACGGCGTGCTGAGCTACAGTCACAATCTGTCCCCGAGTTCATAGAGGCGTTGAGAGGGGAGCTTGGGTGCTACTATCTGGATAAAGAACCGCCCACCTTCTGCGCAGCAGAACTCTTCGCCTCCCTTCGTGGGTAGGCTTTTTACCCACAGTTCTCTTTTCGCATTATGCTTATCCCCTTTTGCCTTTGAGAGTATCCTGAGCTTTGGGCATTTTTGAGGAAGGGGCGTTATGGTCTTGTCTAGTGGTATTCCTCTCTTCTCCTCGGAGCATATTTTTAGACAAGGCGTAGTAGGGGTGTGGTGGTACTGTAGCAGTTGCAACCCTTGGATAGGATTGTTCTTCTTTGCTGGTACTCTTGCGCAACTCTTAAAGTGAGTCAGTAAGTTTAACCGAACAAATGTCGGGGCAATCTCGTAGGAGTTCTTGCCAGCTCTTCCCGATTGTGGGGTGTAGGCTCTCGGGGGCGAGTTCTACCATTGGGAGTAGTACGAAGCGCCGAGAGGGCATGTGGGGGTGGGGGAGGGTGAGGCGATTCGACTCTATCACGAGGCTCTCTGCCAGCAGGAGGTCTATGTCGATGGGGCGTGAGGTGTAGCCTTTCCCTAGGCGTATGCGCCCGAGTTCCGTTTCGATGGCCAGCGCGATGTCTAGGACGGCCAGCGGCTCGAGGGGGCTTTCCACTACGATGTTCTGGTTGATGAACCATGTGCTAGACTCGAAGCCCCAGGGTTCGGATTCGTAGAGGGAGGATGCAGCAGTAATCTCGCCTATCTGCGCGTTGATGAGAGCCCGAGCCTGGGATAGGGTTGCGCGGCGTGGGTGTATGTTGCTACCTAGACCTAGGGTGTATTGCATAGGAGTACTTTTACTGAGGAGTCCTACAATTCTTGGGAGTATAACGGGAGCTGCACGCGGAAAGTTGTACCCTTGCAAGGGTTACTGTCGCATTGAATTGTGCCGTTTGCGGCTTCTACTATGGCTTTGCAGATGGCCAGACCTAGCCCGCTTCCCCGTTCCCGAGTCGTGAAGTGGAGTTCGAATACTCGATTTAGGTCTTCTGGAGCTATGCCCTTACCGTAATCAGTGATGCTCACCCATACCGTATTCCCTTCTATTCCGCTGAGAATATCGAGCCCTTTGCGGGGATTACCACTCTCCGCGATGCTCTCTACGGCATTGCTAAGGAGGTTGCAGAAAATACGGCTCAGGTTGGTGGGGTCTATCCACACAAGGCATTGCGAGTTTGTGGATAGGTGGATATTCCACGAAGAGTCCTCTGGGGGGCGGTAGAGGGAAATGCTTTTTTCTAGCTCAGCGTTGAGTTGGGTGGCGGAGGCTGTCCCTTCCGCAATGGTCGCGAAGGTGCTGAAGGAGCTGGCGGTGTTAGAGAGGGTCTCTACCTGCTCGAGGAGCATTTCGGCAAAACCGTCAAATTTAGTCTCCCATGCTTTATTGCCCCGAGCTTTCATTGCCATGATGTACTGGAGCTGTAGTTTGATTGGAGTGAGAGGATTCTTGATGTCGTGGGCGATTTGGCGTGCCATGTTGCGCCAGGCGAGTTGGCGTTCCTGTTGTGCAATACGCTCAGTGCTTTGGGCTAGGGCCTCTTGCATGCTGTTGTACGCGCTGATGATTTCCCCCACTTCGTCGCGCTGGGGGTATTCGAGGGGGACGGGGGGGGCCCCTATCTCCACGTTGCGAAGCCCTCGGCTTACGGCGCGGAGGGGTTGTTCTACTCGTCGTGCGACGGCGATAATTCGTGCGATGGCAGCTGTGGCGAGTATGACGAAGAGGTTGAGGAGGAGAGCAATGATAGTGCTGATTTGCTCACGAATGTGCTCGGGGGAGGTGAAGTGAGGGATATTGATGTACCATGGCTTGCCCTGAGCGTCGAATTGCGTTGTGTACAAGGAGGCGAAATGCAGGTTTCCAATATGCTCTTGGAGACGAACAGAGGGTTGGCTTTGCGAGGAGAGCGTAGTCCATGCCTTGGGATGGATTCTTGTACCCATAAGTCCTTCCCCGAATATGGCATCGCGGGAGGTGCCGATGAGCCAGCCGTACTGGTCGTAGAGATTGATGTCGCAGTAGAGTTGGTTCGATACGTTTCTGAGCCAGGCATCCATCTCTGCGGGCGAATGTCGCAGGAGGTTCTGACGATTGCTTAGTCGTGGCTGTAGGGCGGTTTGTGCCATGCGCATTCTGGCTTCTAGGGTCTCTTGCTCTTGCCGTGCGCTCTGCTGCTTCAGCACGTAGAGCGCGCTCCCGAATCCGAAGGGGATGGTGATCAGGAGTACGGTTAGCGCGAGTCGTTGCATGCGACCTCCTAGCCCAGAGTAGAAGATGGGGGCGAGGGGGAGTGCCCGTCCTACTCGAAGGGTAACAAGGAGGGAGAGAAGCGCGAGGAGGGCTAGGTAGAGGTAGCCCCCTGCGTAGTCGAGTATGCTGTAGCACGGAGTCGGGCGTATAGATTTCTCCTGCGCTTGTAGGGGTACTGAGTAATCTGCGAGTAGCTCAGGGTAGCCCCGGTAGGCAGATATGAGCTTGCTGTCCAGCTCGAGGTACACATACGCGGTATCCTGGGTGGCGAGAGGAATGGCTAGCTCCCCGAGGTAGCTCGTTCGCCCATTGTGGTTCTGGAGGAAGTAGAAGGGGGAGTGGGGGATTGCTTGTCCCTCTTGGGCAATTTTTGCACGGAAAAAATCGTGGCAGTCGCAGGTCTCCTTTGCCCCCTCGATGAATAGGGTGGCATTTGGGTAGCAGACGGTGGCTTGGTAGTCGTATCCGCGGAAGTAGGCTTGGGAGTACTCCATGTCGATATACGCGTTCAGCTGTCCTTCCGGGTAGAGGTTCAGCGCGTAGGTCATGTGCTGAAAGAGGGTGTCCTGGGAGAGTCTTTCCCCGAGACTCGGGAGTAGGTACTCTAGTACTTCATCACGGGCACTCGAGCTTAGTATTACGGATCGCTGGTTTTCGGCTTTCTCTTTGATAGTACTTGCACGCTGAAGACTCAGGGTGAGAGCCGTTGCAATGAGTAGGGCGAGTAGTAGGAATATCCATGCGGGCCAGGGGCGGCTACGCTTTTTATACCCGAGGTAGAGGGCGAGGAGGCCCAGTAGAAGCGTGAGGACGAACTCTATCGCGGAGACGTTTAGTATCGTTGCGCCCAGAGTGACTAGGATGATGGGGGGAATGGAGAAGTAGTACAGGAGAAGAAGAAGGGGGG
>PDWI01009696.1_pt1 | contig 10975 bp, 4 predicted proteins | sample 1430891 | NCBI WGS metagenome assembly PDWI01 (sample SAMN01162508, study PRJNA174530) | Oral metagenome, whole genome shotgun sequencing project. | biome: Marine environment; feature: Marine mammal; material: Swab sample of the gingival sulcus; isolation source: swab sample of gingival sulcus... | reverse complement strand
TTATTAAAACACTAGAATACCTGGAAGAGATCTATCAAAGAGCGCCAAAAATACAAGAAATAGCTCAGGAATTAAGTCTCTCTGAGGAAGCAGTTGTTGAGTTCTTGGAAATTATCAGGCCGATGGATTCTCTAGATGAAGCAGTGAATGAAGATAATTCAACTACAATAAGAGACTTTGTTCATGGAGACGCACAGTACAGTCCTGAGTCAATAATGGGAAGAGCTGAGCTCAAAGAACTATTAAACACTGTTTTAGCAGATCTCAGTGAGCGGGAACGAATAGTATTAATACATCGTTACGGACTCCATAACCTAGAGGAAAAATCTTTGGCAGCAACTGGCGCTTATTTTGGAATTACCAGAGAAGCAGTCCGTCAAATACAGATAAGAGCTACTACAAAGCTTAGGAGACATCAACTACTTAAAGATGAAAAAGACAGCTTACTTAGTTATTAAGGTATTTGTGATTGGCGTGCTGCTAGTAAAAAATAGGCTCTTGCCGTTACCACAAAATCATCGCCGTAGGCTATACATTATTAGTGCCACTGAGTTGTTAGCCATTTATGGCAAAACGAATTGGCACGTGGGTGCAGGGCTTGCCATGCTGGCACTTGGGGTCTCGCTGTTTTCCTTGCAGCGAGACTTCCATCGCAGACCATAAGTCTTGCGATGCTATCAGGTCAATTTGTTGCTAGTGACAAGAAAGTTGCTACAATACAAAAACTTTTAATTATTGGGGATAGGTCTCAATTGTAGAAACATCCCCATTTTAGTTCTTAATATGTCTCAATCCCCTATAACCATAGTGATAGTTTTCTGTTACTCTGCCTGATATCGAGATAGGTAGTTCATTGCTTGGTTGTAGTTATAGGTAATAGTTCCAAAGCCATGGTGCATGTATTCACGGTTGAAGTGCTTGTCATAGCTAAACTCCATGTCTTTGGCTCCTGGTACTAACAGTCATTTTTCTCCTAGCAATTTATATTCAGCCTGATAACGCCATTCTTATATTCCCCACTTATTGATCAGGAAATTGTTTTAATCTATCTCCTTTAGGCCAACAGGAATATTTAACATTTATGATCCTATTATTACCACTTACTGCTATTGAAATAAAACTAGTTGTCCACTCTTTATTAAACCATACAATTCCACAGTAAGTTATATTCTTATTAGATATAAGCTTTTTATTTTCACTATAAGGCTTGCCTAACATTTTAATGTAATAAGAACGTAAATTATTAATTTGTTTATCAATATTTTCTTTAGGCACAGTTGTTTTATAGTAATAATCAAGACAAAACAAGTGATTGTCATAATTAAACCCGCATAATATTCTATCTATATGTTGATCCGGAGCATATACTATAATCCCTTTCTTGAAATCAGGATCAAATATCATGCCACCTTCTTTAAACTGTAAGTCTAACTTATTTGCTTTTTGTATAAATAGTGATTCTGAAATACCGGCATCATGCAATTCAGATATGATAGGTAAATCCAAAGAAATATTATCTTCCGATTTGCTTAAATATTTAAAAATAAACATAATAGCTAATACTAATAATAAAAAGAAAAAGATATGTATTTTTCTCATAAATAACAAACTCCTTTAATCAGATATTACAAGAGTCGTGGATCAAATGGATCATAATAATCTTTAATTTTTCCATCCCTACTTTAGAACAATATAAAACCATAAAAACTATCCTAAAAAGACATCATGACCCCACCGCCTATGTCGTGAAGAGGCTTATCGTCATAAAAATAATTAATCTGAAATACTTTTAAGCCAACAGTAATATTAGTAATCCCAAGCAAATTAAACCCAAACTGCTGAGACTGCCAACCATAGATAAGACTCTGATAATCAGGATTTTCATCAGTATCAAAGCTACTATTAACAAATAAATTACCAAAATTAATATTTACATTTAAACCTAGATTAACAATTGTTCTAGTTTCTAACTCACCTTCATTAGTTTGCTTATAAGAAGCCTGCCTCACACCCATAGTTAAATCAAGGAAATTAGCCACTTTTTTGAGGACAGTCGCACCCAAGCAGCTAAATTCATGAAAAAACAAATTATTTTTTTGTAAACGATCATAGTTTTTTTGTTTAACTTCTAAAACATCTTCATCTGATCTTTTTTTCTCAGAAGCAACAATAGCTTCAAAAGATAAATTCAAGTCTGCATAATCAAAATCATAGCAAAACCCCAGACCCTCACCTTCGAAATCAGCCACAGCAGACACATTGCGTCTATATATTAGCGAAAAGGCATTAGTGAAAGGTAACTCTAATAGAGATTTTGAACCCACAGGTGTAACCCAGGTATCTATTTCCCAGCTAGCAAAATCAGCAGCTAAGAGACTATTATGTAAAATAAATATAAGCAGCAAGCTCATCAACTTATTTTTCATAGTATATTTTAGCATACAAAATGGTTTAGAATTTTCGATAAACAGATCTGGTATATTTCAATATATTGTCTTACATAAATAGTCTAGCAATCAATATTTACTATTTGTCTGCACAAAAAGAAAACAAAAAAGAACCTACGGGATAACGGTGCTCTTAAACTCTGCCTCTGGTAATTTCATTTCTTAATCAGCTTTATCTCACTTATACAAGTATCACTATATTTAGAACCATCATAAACTTCCAGTATTTCTATCTTTATTTTCTGGGCTTGCTTCCCAACTTTTAACCTCTAAAACCCTCGCTTATCCTGCAAATTATATTCTTTGTACTCTATCCCATCTAGATAAATATTATCACTATACCTGTCACTACCTGAAACTATTTCAAACTCCACTTTCTTAGCTCCTATGGTTTTATATTGAATCTTATCAGCTTATCGCGTTGAACAACCTCCTCAAGGAAATGGCTAGTATCTCCGTTAATTATTATTTCAGATATTTTCTCACTATAAGAATGAATATCTGAAGCAATTTTACTTGCTTCTGAATTACAACACCCCAACAATATAAAAAATGCTAATAGTATCCTGTATTTTCTCATGATTACTCCTTACCCTGACCGACTAAGCCTCTCAAAGAAATCAATCATTTCTTGAGAGTTATTTATAAAATATGGAGCTGGAAACTCTTTAACACTAACCCCATAAGTATGTATACATTTTCCTATAATATCATCAGTTCCCAATTCCTGCCCAACATCTACAAAAACCTCACTTAACCTTGAATACTGCACTGTATACTTCCCAGTAATATCATTCGTAAAAGTAACAACAACCCCTTCTTGTGTCTGATTTAGTATTTCCTCCGATGTACGATAAACAACAGTTTCTCCACCTTTAGCTTTAACTGTACTATCAATACCTTTTGATGACTTTGTCCCCAAATCAACAGCATCTTTAATTGATTTCTTGAATGTCTCTTTTGAGTAATTTTTGGCTGTCTTCCCTGCCGCATCCTCTGCCGCCTGCTGTACCGGTGTCTTGGCCGATTCCTGAGCAGCAAATTTACCTGTTAATAAATCAAAGGCAAAGGCTATCAAGTAAGTATTCGGATCAGAAACTGTCGCCTTGGCTTTGAGTGATGCATCAGATACATTTTGATAAAAATTCTTATCGGAATGAGATACCATATCAATTACTAAGCTAGTTAAATACGCTTCAACAGCTTTTGTTAGTAACCATTTGCCTGCAACAAATAGAGCACTAAAGATAAACTCCCCACTCGGGTCAGTATAGATTAAGGGATTATTTACACAGTAGACATATCTATTTAAGGTTTTAGGATTCAAGACCTGAGCAGCGGCCGGATCCTCACTAATAAAGCGTCCTACCTCACTATCATAGTAGCGGGCATTGTAATACATAAGGCCAATATCAGCATCTTGTTCCTGACCTGTGTACTGATAAGGGTTTATATCATCTTGCACATATCCATGTTTAAACTCATAATTTCCAAATGGTCCATAAAAGTAAGTTTGTTTAATATTTTGTTGTTCATCAGTTAGAATAATAGGAGAACCTAAATTATCGTTATGATAATAGAGCTTTTCTTTTTGTTTTTGATTATAGGCTAGTAGCTTCTTGCCATTAGCCATGACATACAATGTTTTTAAGCTCCCTTTACCATCGGTAATAGTCAGAGCTTCGGTTCCCAAGCCATAATTATAAACTGTCACTGAATTGCTAGCTGATAGCACCTCTTCCTCAGCGGAAGTTTGGGTATGGGTTGACTTCACAAGACGCAAACCCTGATAGTCATAGGCAGCTGCCATAATCTGCTGATTATTCTTAGCAACTGATACCAAACGATTATCTGCATCAAAGACATAGTCAAAAGTAGCCATAGGCTCCAAATTTCCCAAAGCAGTTATTCTACCTATTTTTTTACTGATCAAATTCCCATTGACATCATAGCGATAGCTTTTGTGAACATCATTATCAGTAAGCTCTAGCAAACGATCCATATTCTGATCATAGCTATAATCAACCTTACCATAGGGATAACTATAGCTAGTACGATTATTATTGGCATCATAGCGATAATTCATCTGAGCTACCGGCCGCAGATGATTATCTTTATCAAAATAACTCACACCCGTCAGCTGGTTGCCGTCGTCATAAGTATAATCTATCAAGCGATAACCCTGAGCAGCTACACTGTATTTATACTGATCACGATTACCGTTTAGATCATAGCTATATTGATGTTCATAGAGCGAGCGATTGAGCGCAGTAACCCCACTGATTGCCGTTAGGCGATTTTCTGTATCATAATCATATTCTTCCTTGATACCATTGTAATAGTTCATTTTCTGCAAACGCGATAATTCATCGTATTTATAACTAGCGATTTTTTCATCAACATTTTCATGACGTAGTGAAACTGATTTTAACCGCCCCAACTTATCATAATCATAGCCAACAGTTGTTCCTGGCAAATTGGGGTAGTCAATCCTAGTTATCCGATCTGCCTTATCGTACTCATAACTGGTAGTTATGGGTTGCAAGTTTTTAGTTATCAGTGAAGAGTTGAGCAAGACAGAGACCTCCGAGATCCGGCCACGTTCATCATAGCTAAATTCACGTTCACTGCTAAAATCTTTGACATAAACCAACTTACCAAAACTTGAGCGCGCCGCCCAACTGCCATAACGATACTCAAAACTACGCCCATCATAATAAGTAGTCCTTAATAAACGACCCAATAAATCATATTTAAATTGTTTTTTATGACCCTCAGCATCGGTCTGCTCGATAATATTACCAAGCTTATCATAAACAAATTGAGACTTGGTACGGTCAGGACGCTCTACTACTAATAAACGATTCTGATCATCATAGTAATAGTTAGTTTCATTACCCTTGGCATCACACATTTTGGTCAACTTACCCCAAATATTATAAGTATAGCGAATTATTTGTTGATCCCAATCTTCCACCCGAACAATATTGGCATAGGCATCAAAGTAAATCCTTTTCTTTTGGCCAGCTGGATTAGTCAGAGTTTTCAAACCCAGGCTATCATCATAGGTTATACTGGATACTTTAGGATTATGCCCATTATTGGCATCCTCAAGATCAGCAAAGACCTTTTCCTTGCGGACACGATACATATTGTCATACTCATATTCAGTAACTCGTCCATCTATCCCCACCTGTCGCCAAAGCAAAAGAGGCATTTTTTTGTTATAATATTTTTTTATCTTGGTGCCATCAGGATTAATGATTTCTTTTTCACGCCCCAATGCATCGAAGATAGTAATTGACTCATTACCCAGGAAATCCTTAGTTTGAACTTTGTTAGCACTATCATAATATTTAGTTGTAGTCGTTAAATAATAATCTTGCAGATCAGTCGTCTTCAGAATTCTACCAAGATCATCATACACATAGCGTTTACCCTGTCCTGCTTCATTACGTTCTAATTTCAAACGCCCCGTTGGTTCATAATACTCACGATAGCTAGCATACTCCACCCCAGCGACTATGGAAGCTGTCTTTACCAAAAGAGCCTTATTTTGATCATAGTAATAGTCTTTTTGGAGACGTTTATGCTGGCTATTCTCTGGGAATTCTTCGCTCACCAGATTTCCATATTCATCATATTTGTAACGGTAGGTTATCGAATCAGCTACTGATTCATGCTCATTTAGGTAAAGCCGTTTTTCAATAATATTACCATAGTTATCATATTTAAAGCCTACCAAATCACGTTTTTGACCAGCACGATCCTCCACCCAGGAGCGAGCAATCAATTTATGCAAATGATTTTTAGTTGCCATATCATCCACTTCATACTGATAGATATTAACCATTAATTTATCATCACCCGGTTCTCTTACCAGTCCCAAATTTAAGATCTTTTTCTTATTCCCATATTGGTCATATTCCAAAAAGCGGGTTTCATAGAGACTTTCTCCTTTACGCACAAACTTCTTCAACAAAAAACCTTCGTCATAATCATAAATATAGCTGGTCTTACTGCCATCAGGATCAACTTCTACATAGGGCAAGCCTTGGTGATACATATGAAATTTAACCCCACCATCAGGATTAATAATCTCAATGTTTCCCCAATTAAAACCAGGCCCAGCCTTGGTTTGATAAATCTCACCGTACTTATGTTGATACCGCCAAGTAGCCAACTCCCCGATAGTCTTACTATTAACATAATAGTTAGCAAAAAACTTACGGTATTCAGGCTTAATATTATTTTGTTTCATCACCTTGGGATCTTGCCAGGGATCATACCAACTATATTGATATTTACTAGTTCCCCCTGTCGGATATTTTACCTCAGCGATCAGATACCCATCGTCTTGATAATCATCTTTTATTTTCTTATAGCGCTTAGGAGAATAAGAAACATATATTGGCATCCGATGCTCTATACCTACTAATTTCTTATCTTCCACATAATTTAAATACTGATTATAAAAATCATACTTAAAGCGCGTGGCCTTACCTAATGGTGGTTGAACCTCTATCAAGCAATCATTTTTATCATATCTATATTTAAAAAATATTTTTTTCCCTTGATCATTATCATAGCCAAGCTTACTAATGCGTAAGCTATCCTTATCTTCGTAATACAGATCAACCTGCTTACCAATACTATTAACAAGTTTTATCGGCCTCATCTCATATACCTTGATATCTGCACGTACACTATAGTCTTCTTCATACATTCTTTGATCCTGCTTGCGCACCTTGTATTTAGAAATAGTCTCGTACTCAATTTGTACAAAATCACCATATTTATTTTCTATCTTTTCCAGATAATAGGCTTTATAGGCATTATTAAAGGTACGATAATAGCCACTGCCATCATTTTTGATAAAACGATATTTGAGACGCTCTATCTTAGAAAAATGTAATTTCCCAAAATGGTATTTCACCCCCAAATCATCAGTTAACACATAGCCACCAGTGTCTGTTTTCTCCAGTTGAGCTAAGCTTTTTTTATCAATACTTTTCATAGTGCTCGGATCAAAGCTAAAAGCCTGGCCACCGCCTAATTGGATCATAATCTCATTTATTACAACCTGTTTACGTTTCTTGGGGGCAGGAGCCTCCATATAGCGAGTATAGAGCACTCCTCCTACATTAAATTGCCAACCTTGCCCTGCCCAACCATGCCATTGTGGAAATTCTACCGGCTTATAGCCATCCATATTGGTTGCAGCGCCTAACAAATCCTTGCCATAAGTAATAATATTTTGTGCTGCTCTGGCCTTAAAATGTTTAGAATTGTAGCTACGATTAATTTTGATACCCATACCTCCACGACCATAGACAGAGATGTCCCCCTGATTAAAAACCAAGGCTCCAGTCTGCGTATCAATATTCTCACCTAACTCAGAATTATGAGTTTGATATGAAGAGGTAGCAAATATCATATTACTCAGAAAAAAAACATAAACAACTAGGACAAATAATTTATCATAAAGCGATGACAGCGATAATTTCGATGCTTTAGCTGTAATTTTTATCAAATTAAACACTTGTTACACTCCTCACATGATCTATCAATCCTGACAGCTTTTTACTAATTTCAATCATCACTATTTCAGTTTCACCAGTTTTGTCCTACCCGTAGACATTTTCCCGCCATCTTTGGCAATAATAACCAGATAATAAACCCCATTAGCCAACTCACGACCATTATCGTCTTTACCATGCCAATAGAACTCATTATAGCCAGTATTTCCTGGTAGATTATTTTCATGAAAAAGCAGATGTCCCGACAAATCATAGATTCTCACTGCTATCTCAGCACTCTGCGAAAGTTGATAAGCAATATGACAATCATCCTGATAGGGGTTTGGATAATTAAGTACTTGACTAATACTCAAACCATGACAGACCTTCAACATCAATGTTTGCTGGCTAATATCACCATCCACAGCGGTTGCTGTAAAGTAAAGATAATTCATCCCTTCCCGCAAAGCAGTTCCAGCATCGGTCCCTACCGTAAAGCTTACCTGCCCATTAGTTGAAGAGCTAGCCGTATAAAAAACAGTCAGATCATAGGTAGGAATTATTTCATTAATACTAAAATAAATATTCCCATTAGCACTAGCAATACCACTGCCATCTTCTAGCTCAAATTCAATTTTTGGGGTACTACTACTTAGATCCATATTTCGTAAATTGTTCATCGTGATTCGAGGGCCTCCGGTTAGCAACTTAATATCTTCGACAAACTGGGCACTATAGATTCCTACTTTAATAGCTGAAGGTAGTCCTTGGTAACGTGCAGGGATCTTTGTCCAATATATTTTCCAATAAGTATCTTCTGGCTCCTTTCCCATCCAACTAATAAAAGCATCTTCACTACCATAAATTTCTTGTTGCACCCAAAGTACCGAAGCAGTCACCGACATGGTAACCCCTTCTAAAATATCGATCGTTGCTCTCAACCCATCGACTTCTCTAGAATAAAATATTTGCGTTTGATTATGCGTAACCCAGTGTTTAAAATATGATTGTAGATTGGTACTGACCATATCTGGTCCAAAATAAGTATATCCTTCAGACTGACGATAAGGGCTATCACCGGCAGCTTACATATCATTCCATACCTCTTGGGCATCATTCCAGGTAGTTTTAGAAAGACTTTTTGCGTAGAGATATGCCCGTATGTATGAGTAGTTAGAATCTCTGTGATAAACCCAAGCATAGATATCTATACTGCCTGGGGGAGCTACATAGTACCAATCAACATATCCTTTGCCAAAACCTGAACCATTAATACGAGGCACAGTATTTTTACGCAATCCTGGATAAATATCATAAGCGTTCAACGGACCATATTGAAAGATCAGGGACCTAGCTGTTTGCTCACAAATTCCCCAGTGTACCTTTGTCTGACGATAGTATTTAAAGTTAAGCGTTCTTGTGGCAACACCCGAGTTAGAACTCTTTGATCTAGCAGAAAGAAAAGTAAGCAGATTGGAATAACCAGTATCATTTTCAAACTCTACTTCATAAGGATTTCTCATAAAGGTAGGATAGGTAAGATCAGCATTAGCTGAAACAGCAATACACTGGATTGCACTAAACTCAATCATATTGGCACTCAAAGTCGTGATATTGCCAGCAATATCTTGGGCCACCAATTCAATATAGTAACGCCCAGCAGGTAAAGCAGATCTATCAGTAGCATGGCCATCCCAGCGCAAAAAGTATGGATTACTACAATTAAAAGTTACCATTAGATTCTCACTCACCACACAACCACGATAAATATTGGCCTGTAAGCTCGCTAAGTCTTCATTACTAGCTAATGCAATAGTTATGATATCTTTTGACTGTTTATCTATCTCTGACCCATTTTCCAAATAGGCCTTACCAACTTGATAATTATTAGGATAATTAATAGCCGTCTTAGTAACCACAGGAGCTTTTAGATCTCCAAGGACTTGGTGTCTTTTCCAAGCACTCCGGTTCCCCGCTTTATCTTCTACCTGCAAATAACCATAGATTTCGCCCTCATGAAAATCAACTGTTACTGCCAAACTATCACAATCATTTATATTATAAGTAACTGCTGTTGTTGCTGTTGCTGACTTCTTAAAATAAGCGTAAATCAGTCCTGACAATTCATCACGACAATTGAGCTGGATATTGGTCGCCACTTTATTAATGGCTGGTTTCTCAAACTCAAAATCACAAACCGGTGCAATACGATCCAAGATCAACGTTACTTGCTGAGGGTCGCTCCAATTCCCTGCCAAATCGGCTACTTTAAATAAAACTTGCTTGGGACCATCTGCTCCTTCAAGTGTAATTAAACCATTGTCTGTAGCAGCATAGCTCTGCCAAGAATAACTATTATCCTGACTAAGGGCGTAATGACTAAAGCCACTAATTTCATCATTAGCTGAGACACTTACTGCTACCGGCAGAGTATGGTTTAATGCCTGATAAGGATGTTGGAACAAGGAAAATTCAATAGCTTGTGGGGCAATAAGATCAAAGGTAAGAGATAAGGTCACGGCCTCTGACCAATTTCTGGCCGCATCGCACACTCTGATTCCAATATCTTGAGTACCAGATAGTCCACTCATATTTATTACAGTAGACTTAGTATTTGTAAAAAGAGGCCTAGTATTAGACCAAGCTGTATCTAAACGATATTGCAAACCAGTAAGCTCAGTAGAACTATCGGCAGTTGTTACAACCTCAACTACCAACATGGCTGCGGAAACAAAACCATTATCTCCGTTGTAATTTAATTGTGCTATCTCAGGACTGGTCGTATCTACCTCAATATTTACAAAAATATCGTTATTGTAAGTAACTCCTGCATAATTTCTGGCAACAACTTTTAGTAAATAATTATTATCACTAACCACTCTCCCCTCAACCAAACCATCCCAAGAAAATTCCTGAGCACCTTCAGCAACTTCTCTCTCAGCCAATTGTTCAAGAACATTTCCAGAAAGATCACACAATTGTAAAACAGTATAACCAACAGGTTCAGAA
>PDWI01009695.1_pt1 | contig 10975 bp, 8 predicted proteins | sample 1430891 | NCBI WGS metagenome assembly PDWI01 (sample SAMN01162508, study PRJNA174530) | Oral metagenome, whole genome shotgun sequencing project. | biome: Marine environment; feature: Marine mammal; material: Swab sample of the gingival sulcus; isolation source: swab sample of gingival sulcus... | reverse complement strand
TTATTTGATTCAGATACTTGGGAAGAAATTTTTAATGCGATACGCAAAAACAAAATGCGTACTGCCATTACGATTATTGGCGTAATGTGGGGAATTTTCTTGTTAGTGGTATTGTTGGGTGTTGCAAGAGGTGTTGAGAATAATTTCAACAAAATGTTTGGCGACTTTGCAACAAATAGTGTTTTTGTTTGGGCTCAAAGAACAGGCGAACCTTTTAAAGGATTTCAAGAAGGACGAAGTTTGAGTTTAAAAATGTCCGATGTTGAAAGTATCAGAAGAGAAATCAAGGGAATCAAATACGTGGTACCAAGACATTCAGGGAGAGCTCTGGTAGTCAACAAAGAGAAGTCAAGTCAATTTGGTGTTTTTGGCGATTGTCCAGAATTGGATAAATTGCAAAAGAAACATTTAGATTTTGGGCGTTTTATCAACCAAAAAGATATGGATGAAAAACGAAAAGTTTGTGTCGTAGAATCAGAAGTTTATAAGCAGTTATTTGATAAAGATGAAGAGGCAGAAGGTAAATATATCAAATTGAACAATGTCAATTTTAAGGTTATCGGAATGTACACCCAAAAGCAAGTCGGTGGAGGTCCACGAGGCGAAATTCACATTCCATTTACGACTTTTCAGCAGGTGTATAACAGAGGAGATAAAGTAGGATGGCTAATGGTCACAGGAGAAAAAGAGCATGATATCGCACAAGTAGAAGCCGATGTAAAACTACTACTCCGAAATCTGCATAGAGTAAGTCCAACAGATACAAGAGCTTTTGGAAGTTTTAATTTGGGGAAAATGATGCGAAAAGTAACAGGTTTCTTAACTGGAATGCAGTTTTTGACTTGGTTTGTGGGGATTGCAACGCTTATTGCCGGAGTTTTTGCCATTGGTAATATCCTATTAATTACGGTAAAAGAACGCACCAATGAAATAGGAATTCGCAGGGCTTTGGGAGCAAAACCTTGGGAAATCAAACGACAAATTATATTAGAATCGGTATTTTTGACCTCTGTAGCGGGTTCTTTGGGAATTATATTTGGAGGAGTCGTTTTGATGCTGATTGACGCTGCTGTCGGACACGGCGACAACGCTCAATTGGTCAATCCTACAATTGATATTCCAGCGGTATTAGTAGCAACATTTTTGCTCATCACTTTTGGAACGCTCATCGGATTGATTCCTGCTCAAACAGCCGTCAATATTAAACCGATTGATGCTTTGAGGGAGGAGTAGATTTTAGTTGAAAGAGGAAAGAGGAAAGACAAAAGAGAAGAGAAAAAAGATCATAGAAGTCATAGAAACAAATTAAACGGTTTATGCCAATAGCCAAAGGCTAATAGCCAAAAATAAAAAGAACAAAATAAATAAACAACAGGTTCGACGCCAACAGCCAAGAGCCAAAAAAACAACAAACAAATGAAAAAAAGAACAATTATATTCATCGTTTTAGGTATTGCCTTAGTAGCAGTACTCATATGGTTTGGTAAGAAAAATAGTGATTCGCCTATTGAGTACACTACCGAAACTGCTTTCACTACAAATATCGAAACAAAAACAGTTGCAACTGGAAAAGTAATTCCTTTGGAAGAAGTGGCTTTAAAACCAAAAGTATCTGGAATTATTGATAAAATATATGTAGAAGAAGGAGCAAAAGTAAAAGTGGGTGATTTAATTGCAACCATTCGAGTTGTACCAAATGAAAAGTCTTTAAACAGCGCTAGAGGAGCTTTGAAGTCTATTAAATTACGTTTTGAAAACACTAAGAAACTTTACTTAAGAAATAAAGGGTTATTCCAAAAAGGAGTTGTTTCTAAACAGGATTTTGAGACAATCAAACTCAATTACGATAGTGCCAAACAAGATTTACTCAACGCCCAAAATAATTTAAAAATTATTGAAAAAGGGTCTGCTAATTCAAGTAAATCAGCGAACACATTTGTAAAGTCTGAAATTTCAGGGACAATTCTTGAAATTCCTGTTAGAAAAGGAAATCAAGTAATTGAAAGTAACACATTCAACAGTGGAACAACTATCGCAACTGTAGCAGATATGACCAAAATGATTTTTGAAGGAAAAGTGGACGAGTCAGAAGTGGGAAAAATCAAAAATGGAACGGATTTAGAAATTTCATTAGGAGCCATCGAAGGGAAAAAATACCCTGCAAAATTGAATTTTATCGCTCCAAAAGGAACAGAAGAAGGAGGAGCTGTTCAGTTTAAAATTAAAGCCAATGTAAAATTAGATGATGAATTTTTCGTGAGAGCAGGCTATAGTGCTAACGCAAATATCATTTTACAAAAGAAAGACAGTATTTTAGCTATTAAAGAATCGTTATTGCAATTTGACAAGGATAATGAAAAACCTTTCGTAGAAGTTGAAGTAGGCGACCAAAAGTTTGAAAAAAGAGAGATTAAGACAGGAATTTCTGACGGAATCAATGTAGAAATTCTTTCAGGCATCACAAAAGAGGATAAAATAAAGGTTTGGAATAAAACAAAAGAGGACAAAGAAGAAAAAAGAAAAAAAAGACGAAGAAGATAGGTTAATTTAATATTTTTTTGTAATTTTATGCAGTGAAAATAAATAATTCTAAAATTTAAAATATTAAAGATATGGAAAGTCAAGTGGTTTTATTAAGTGATTTGGATTTTAATTTGAATGCTTGGAAAAGAGAAATTAAGTTTCAAGATGCTGAAATGGATTTTTTCGAAGAACAATTAGAAAGTATCGCAATGCGTAATTTGGGAACTGATGTAATGCGTAGAGTTGAAGGTTTTCAAAATAAGATTATCCGAGAAAAAGAAGTAATGGGTGAATTGCGTCACAGAATTAGAATTAAGAAAAGAGAAATTGCACAAGCTAAAATTGATAACAAACCAGAACCTAAATTTTTAGAGAAGCAAGTATCTTTAAAAGAGGAAATGCGTACTTTTATTAAATTACACTACGATTTGAAAGAGGAATTAATGGACTTCTTCTTAAAGAACTCTCAATAATTTTCCCTTTATAAAAAAAACAAAGGCTGTCAAAAATAACTTTTTGACAGCTTTTTTATTGATGTATCATTGAATTATAACGTAAAACTCTTTAAGTATTTTTTTTCGTATATTGCTCTCGATTATTTTAAATAAATTTTATTTATGGATTTACCTAAATTTTTATTGGGAGACAATACAGATTTTGCAGAGGATATATTTATCATACATACAGAATTCCCAAGATTTATCATCAATCTAAAAAATGATGATATTACGTTATTAGATAGTGTAAAAGACTCCGAACAAGAGGATTTAGAATCAGAAATGGAACAGCTTATACAACAGTCCTATGATTTTTATGATAGGGAAGTACAACGATTTGATGCCTCTTAAAAAGAGCTAATCGGTCTATGTATGGGAATTATATTCCATACAAGTTATCCTTTTAACAATTCTTTTCCTACTAGACACTCTAAACATTTTTGGTGCTGACACATCTCATTCTTAAGCTGTAACAACGCTTGAGTTTCAAAAGCATTTTTTGCTGTAATTCCTACTTCCTTAAAGTGAGAGATAATGGTATTTTTTTCAGGTTTAATACCTTTGATAAGTTCTAAAATAGGTTCAAAATCATTTCCTCCTAGAAACTTTTCATAGGCAAATTTTAAAGGAACTACAGTATTTATAATCAGTAAATCAATAAAACTATCACTTGTATTCTTGGTAATTGATTTAGAAGATTTATCAAAAGTGTAATGCGTTTTCCAAAAATCAGAAGTACTGACTTTAAGTGTTTTATAAAAATATTTGGACGTATCTATTTTCATCAAATCGGCAAATAAATTTCTTTTCTGATGATAAAGCATTGCCAATTGACTAATCCTTATCGTTGGAAAATTAGGTGGACGTAATCTAAAAAACTGCAATTGATTTTCAGGAATAGGCTGTAATGAATATTTTTTCTGTAAATATTGATACTCTTTTTGCAACTGCTGATAGTACAAAAACTCTTTATCTTCTTGGAGTAATCCAGATTGTCCAAAGAGCAATGCCTCTAACGATTCTAATTGATGTGATTCCTTTCTGATAATCGAAAAATCAACTGATTTTGCCATTTGTAAAAATGTATCTCCATTGATTTTCAATCCAAAATTTTTAGCCAATAAAATAAACAAAGTCTCCTCCCAATCGTATTTATTTTGCTCTAATATGGGAGTAATTATTTCCATTTTTTTCTCCAATCGTTGTATATACAACCTTTCCAACCAATGATTCATTTTAAAAGTATCAATAGTCTGAATATCTTTTTCGCAATAAATCCATTTTTGAGGTTGTAAAAACAGTGTATGATACTTTTCCAACATTTTTGAAGATATTAAATCTTTTAATTGCAACGTCGGTATTGGTTGATTACTTTTATCAAAAACAGGCACATCATATTCCCACACAACGTGTAACACCACAGCATCATAACGCTTATCTTCCTCGTGATGATGAGCATACCAATCTGAAGATTTTAAATGTATCTCTACATTTCCTGCCCACAACTGCTTTCCTATTCTCAACTGTGTATTAAAAAAATCGGGACCTGAATGTAAATTATGTTTTCCTGTCGATATAACAGTAATTAATTCACCTGTTGTCGTTTTTAATTCCTTAGATGAAAAGAGCTGTAATTTCCAGATAAAATGCAGTAAATCTTCTTTCATAATAGCGTTAAAAGTACATTTATTTTTCTATTTATAAAAATTTAGAACCAACAAATAAAAACATTTCTCGAATTTTTTAATTGTAAAAATTTAAAAATCAATATTTTGTGTGGTATTAGTTCGGTGTGGGAGCATTTTTTTTTGGGTAGTTTTTTGTAGAACTTTAGAAGATGACTGTTCGTCGTTTATTTGATGGATTATTTGTTGACGACATTGATCTTATAATTATATGTTAATTAAAAATTATAATGTAACTTTGTCAAGTAAAAAATAAAGATAGAATGGCAAAAATACTATTGATTGAAGACGAGGCTGCTATACGGCGAGTGTTGTCTAAAATTCTTGTGGAGGAGGATAAAACGTATTCCGTAGAAGAGGCAGAAGACGGCTTGGAGGGCTTTGAAAAGATAAAAAATAACGATTATGATTTGGTGTTGTGCGATATTAAAATGCCTAAATTAGACGGAGTTGAGGTGTTGGAGCGAGTAAAGGCGTTAAAGCCTGAGATACCTATGATAATGATTTCTGGACACGGAGATTTAGAACTTGCTGTATCAACGATGCGTTTGGGTGCTTTTGATTATATTTCGAAACCACCAGATTTAAATCGACTGTTAAATACCGTTAGAAATGCTTTGGATAAAAAGCAGTTAATCGTTGAGAATAAGCGTCTTAAAAAGAAAGTTAATAAAAATTATGAGATGATAGGCGAGAGTAGTGCTATTCAGTCTATCAAGCAAATGATTGAAAAGGTAGCACCTACGGACGCACGAGTTTTGATTACGGGAAGTAACGGAACAGGAAAGGAATTGGTGGCTCATTGGTTACATCAAAAGAGTCATCGTTCGTCTGCTCCTATGGTGGAGGTAAACTGTGCGGCAATACCATCTGAATTGATTGAAAGTGAGTTGTTTGGTCACGTAAAAGGAAGTTTTACAGGAGCGAATAAAGATCGAGCAGGGAAATTCGAAACGGCAAATAAAGGAACGATTTTTTTAGATGAAATAGGCGATATGAGTCTTTCTGCACAAGCGAAAGTGTTGAGGGCTTTACAAGAAAATAAGATTTCGAGAGTAGGTAGTGAGAAAGATATTAAGGTGGATGTTAGAGTGGTAGCTGCTACGAATAAAGATTTGAAAAAAGAAATTGCAGAAGGTAGGTTTAGAGAGGATTTGTATCATAGATTGGCAGTTATTTTAATCAAAGTTCCAGCGTTGAACGACAGAAGAGAAGACATTCCTTTGTTGATAGAGCATTTTGCAAAGAAAGTGGCAAAAGAGCAAGGAATATTGATGAAAGAATTTTCGCCTAAGGCAATCCAATTGTTACAAAAGTACGATTGGACAGGTAACATCAGAGAGTTGAGAAATGTCGTAGAACGATTGATGATTTTAGGAGAAACGACGATTTCAGAAAATGACGTACAACTTTTTGCAAGTAAATAGATGTTGGGTAATACAAACAAAAGTCATACCTTTGCAGAATAATATAAAAACGATAAAAATTATGGCAACAAAAGTAGGAATTGAATTTCCAAATTTAAGCGTGAATGCGACAGATAAAATGGGTCAAACTTTTAAAATTAATGTTTTAGAAGAGGCTAAAAATAACAAAAAGAAAGTGTTATTATTTTGGTATCCAAAGGATTTTACCTTTGTTTGTCCTACAGAATTACACGCTTTTCAAGAGGCTTTATCAGAATTTGAAAAGAGAAATACAATTGTGATAGGAGCATCTTGTGATACAGCAGAGGTTCACTTTGCGTGGTTGAATACTCCTAAAAAAGAAGGAGGAATTCAAGGAGTTACTTATCCGCTTATTGCAGATAGTAACAGAAATTTATCAAGTGTTTTAGGTATTTTAGATACACAAAAAGGAGCTTATAACGAAGAGTTAGACTCTTATTTGTTCGAAGGAGATAGTGTTACTTATAGAGCAACTTATTTGATTGATGAAGAGGGAGTTGTATTCCACGAAGGTGTTAATCATATGCCTTTAGGAAGAAATGTAGCGGAATTTTTGCGATTGATAGATGCGTACGCTCACGTTCAAAAGCACGGCGAAGTATGTCCTGCGAATTGGCAAGAAGGTAAAGATGCTATGAACGCTGATAGAAGTGGAGTAGCGGATTACTTATCATCTCACTAAAATTTTAAAATAAAATTATAGCACAAAGCAGATAAGATTTTTTCTTGTCTGCTTTTTTGTTTTATGAGGGATTGATTTCTGTCAGACTAGATTTTTTGTTATTTTTTCATCAATGGAAAAAGTAAGAGTATGATTTTACCCTGATTCGAGTGATTTTCTGACGATAGGAAGAAAATTGTATCGAGAACTATTATGAAAAAAACACATTTCAAGAAATTTTATAAAAAAAATAATTTTTACTGTAGCGTTTTGGAATGAAACAACGTATAGGTAATCAAATGGCAGTAAAAATAGTTAGCATTGCACGTAATTATTTGGGTAGGTTGTCAGAAAAAAAATACATAATGTAAATAATAAATATAAGTAGTTATGAAAAATAAAGTTAAGATTTTAGGTTTGCTTTTAAGTTTGTTTATGTTGAGTTGTAATACAAACAATTTGATGGAAGAAGATGCTCTTGGAGCAAAAGACGGAACTTTCAGTCTTTCGGGAAGAGATAAAGGAGAAAGTTCAGGAGGAGGTTCAGGAACAGGACAAGGGAATGGCGGACAGGCAGGAGTGATAACTGCTGCTGAGTGGAACGACCTTTCTCAATGGGATTTCTGGAATAATTTGTTGAACGAAAAAGAATTTTCTGAAAAGCCAAAATATTGGGATTTTTATACAAATAATCGTGTGTCGGCTGTCGTTTTAAAGCTAGATAATCAACCTTTTGTAGATGCTTGTTTGGAGTTGAAAAGAGGGGCTGAAACCATTTGGACAGCAAGAACTGATAACCAAGGGAAAGCAGAACTTTGGGAAGGACTTTTTCAAAAGCAGACAGGAAAAACAAATGGGTTAAGCCTTTGGGTAAACGATAAAAAAGTAACAAGTTCTGTGAAGTTTTTTAAAGACGGAGTGAATGAAATTGTTTTAAAACAAGAGGTAAAAACGAAAGAGCCTGTTCATATAGATTTAGCATTTGTGGTGGACGCTACTGGTTCTATGGGAGATGAAATGACGTTTTTAAAAGAAGATTTGAAAAGTGTTATTAGCAAGATAAAGGAAAGTAATGCATCTATCCGTATGCACACAGGAACTGTTTTTTACAGAGATAAAGGAGATGATTATGTTACAAAACACTCGGCTTTTACAAGCGATTTTGATACGACATTAAAATTTATCCGACAGCAAAAAGCAGGTGGAGGAGGAGATTTTCCTGAGGCTGTAGATGAGGCTTTAGGTGTTGCTTTGTCTGAGTTGCAATGGTCTTCTTCTGCCAAGGCACGAATTGCATTTTTGCTATTGGACGCACCGCCACATTACAATCCGCAAGTGGTTCAAAGAATCCATAAGATTGTTGCGAAAATGGCAAGTAAAGGAATCAAAATCATACCTATAACAGCGAGTGGAATTGATAAAAATACGGAGTTTTTAATGCGATTTATGTCTATTACTACGAACGGAACGTATGTGTTTATCACAAACGATAGTGGTGTAGGAAATGAGCATTTACAAGCAAGTGTAGGTCAATATGAAGTAGAAAAATTAAATGATTTGTTGGTTAGATTGGTAAATAAATATACAGAGTAAGTTTTGATTATCTAAGTTAAGTTGTAAGAAAAGCAAAAGCCACATAAAATGTGGCTTTTGCTTTTGGGTGTTGGTTTATTTTTATTTCTCAAAATCAATAGGTTGTCCCATTTTCGCATCATCAATTTTTACACCTAAAATATCAGCAACTGTTTTGGCTAATTGATTAGAATATAATTGAGAAGGAATGGTGCATTCTCCTTTTTTAGGTATTTTATTACCAAAGGCAATCAGCCAAGTCTGATCGCAGCCTTTAATATCTCTTGAATGGTGTTTCCACGTATTTTTTTCGTCAGTACCAGTTCCTCTGCCGTGGTCAGTTGTGATGATAAAGGTGGTTTGACCTTTGTAAAAATCATCGGACTGCGTGTACTTCCAAAGTTGTTGGATGAGTTGGTCTGTTCTATGGGCTGATGTTAGGTAATCGTCGTATCTTCCATCGTGAGCAAAATCGTCAGTTTCTCCGTAGGAAATATATATAAGACGAGGTTTTTGGTGTTTCATTGCTTCTAAAGCGTAGTTTTGAGTAAATACATCAAAGCGAACTCCTTCCCAACGTTTATGAGTTTCTTTCTGGATTTTGTCTAAAAATATTTCGTTAGAAGATGGATTCTTAGACAACGAAGAACAGTAACCAGCATTTACTGGGATTCCACTTCTTTGGTCGTTGATGATATAAGGGAAAACGTCCCAACTTCCAAAGGCTAATACGCTGTTTTTAAAATTTGGAGAGTTGTTGATTTTTTCTAAAACGGTCGTATTTTTATTATATATTTTGTCATTACTTGTTACATTAACATCATCCGCAAAACCACATAAAATCTCATTATATCCTGGATAAGAAAAGTGCATAGAATTAGTTAAATTTACTTTTGAATCTTTCCAGCGATTCCCATAAATCACACCCTCTTTTGCTACGGTATTCCAAATAAAAGGGAATAGCGTTTTTCTACGTTCCTCACGAGTAGGACGGTCGAATTCTGATTTTAACTTTCCAATGTTGTTAACAAACCTTTTGTCGTTGATAATCAACGAGTCGGCTCCGCCAAAAAGTTCCTGCCAACGCAATCCGTCTAAGGTAATCCAAACGACTTTATTTGTTTTTTGGTTATTTTTATGTGCTGTTGAATGACTAAAAGTAATTTTATTTGTTGTTGAACAACTGAAAATAGTTGTCATTACGAATAAAAATAGAATTGTCTTTTTCATTTTACTTAGTTTAAAAAGTTAAGACAAATATATAATATTTTCAACGAATTTTAGATATTAAAAATAGTAGAAAAATCGTTTTATATCATTGTAAAAATGTTGTTCGTCTAAATATGTTTCTATTATTTCTAAAAATGTCTAATATTTACGGAAAATAGTTCTACATTTTATTGAAATAAATTGAAAATGATTATTTTTGTACGTTGTAAATTTTGACAAAAAAAGGATTGAAATAAATAAAATACAGTTATGAAGAAAATAATAATAGCATTACTTTTAGTAAGTTGTATTTCTTGTAATAATGATACAAAAAAGAATGCAAAAGAGAAGGTTGCAGAGCCTTTGAATTCTTATGTAGACCCGTTTATTGGTACAGCAGGACACGGGCACACTTATCCAGGGGCAACCGTTCCGTTTGGAATGTTACAAGTGAGTCCTGTGAATGGAATTAGCAAATGGGATTGGTGTTCAGGATATCACTATACGGATGATGTGATGGTTGGTTTTGGGCATTTGACATTGAGCGGAACAGGAATTGGCGATTTGAATGATATTTTGATGATGCCAGTAACGAAAGAGTTAGATTTGTCCAAAAAAACAACAGACAGAAATCAACTTCCATACAAATCAAAATACAGTTACAAAAACGAAACTGCAACGGCAGGATATTACCAAGTGTTTTTAGAAGATTGGAAAGTAAACGCAGAGGTAACAGCAACACAACGAACAGCCTATCATAAATTTACTTTTGATAAAGATGCAATGCAGTCGGTGGTGATTGATTTAGGATTTGCTATTAATTGGGATAAGGCGATGAAAACTACTTTCAATTTTGAAAGAAAAAGTGACACGAAAAGTGTCTCTAATATTTTGGAGAATAAACCAGATAATTATTTGCTTACAGGATACCGTTACAGTAAAGGTTGGGCAAATAATCAAAAAGTTTATTTTGCTATTGAATTTTCAAAGCCTTTTACATTGTCTTATAGTAATAAGAAAGTGGCTCAAATTATTTTTGATAAAGGAAAAACAGATGAAGTTTTAGCAAAATTATCTATATCGTCTGTGAGTATTGAAAATGCCAAGCAGAATATGGATGCTGAGAATGATTTTCACAAGGTTAAAAAACAAGCAGAGGAAAAGTGGCAAAACGCATTGTCTAAAATTACGGTAGAAACACCGTCTGACAGTTTAAAAACGATTTTCTATACGGCTTTGTATCATTCGCAAGTAGCACCAGTAACATTTAGTGATAAAAATGGACAATTCCGATTAGGAAATGACAGCATTGTAACAGCCAAGAATTACACAGCATATTCTACGCTTTCGTTGTGGGACACTTTTAGAGCCGAGCACCCA
>PDWI01009694.1_pt1 | contig 10975 bp, 13 predicted proteins | sample 1430891 | NCBI WGS metagenome assembly PDWI01 (sample SAMN01162508, study PRJNA174530) | Oral metagenome, whole genome shotgun sequencing project. | biome: Marine environment; feature: Marine mammal; material: Swab sample of the gingival sulcus; isolation source: swab sample of gingival sulcus... | reverse complement strand
GGTTAATACTTTAGCTGCTTTGCAGACTTCGTATAAACCGTCAGATCCCGCCCCGATAGGAGTACCTTCTAGAAGTACCTTCCCCTCGAGGTTTGCGGTTTTCACTGTTACCCCTCCGGGGATATCAGCAACACGGTGCAAGATGCACTTTCTTGCTCGTGTGTCTTTTTGTCTTTTAATTCTTAAACCCATTTGTTTGTAAATGTTAGTTATACCTCTTTTCCTGAGAATTTGTCATTCTCTCCGTTTTGCTCTGCGAGGTAGTCTGCCACTCCTGATGAAATACCTTCTTCTGTTTTTTGGGAGAAGATGGGCTTTTCGTGACCGCCTAACTTCGAGTCAGCGAAATTTTGATTTGCTGAGGCTATATCCGTTTCTGTATCTTGTAGATACTCATCGAATTCCTCGTCGGTTTCAAAATTCATTCTCTTGAAATCTTTTAATGCCTTAGCTTTAAAAGTTTCATCCTTACAAGCGTTTAGTTTCTCTTGTAGAGTGCCTAAGCGCTGTTTTTCGATATTTCTGGCTCTATATCCGTTCAGCTCTTCTTGGAGAGGCTTCACCGCGTTAGCTACGGCATTCTTTACGATGCTTTCAATATCTCCTGCACCTTCGCCCCCTCCAGTTTTGGTTTTCTTCTGGGGATCTCTTTCTTTGAAATCATACTTCTTTCGAAGATTGGCCTCAAAGGTTTTATTCCCTTCCGACACCTCTTTGTCGACTTCTGAACGATACTCTTTCACAAAGCCCTTGACCTTCTCGTCGGTCAAAGTTTTTACAAGATTTTGAGCCTCTTCTTCGGTTGTAGCTTGTAGAGATAGGACTCTAGCCAGTTGCGCCAACCCATCTTTGCGCACGCCTGCAAAAGTTGTTAACAGTAGTGCGAGAATTTTTTCATACATGTTGTCAAAAACTTATCAATTAATCAATAATCGACACGAAGCTACAGGGTGTTTCGTTATAATACAAGCAAAATGAAAAAGAGTTATGATTGAGTTATGATTTATAGTCAAAATTTCTATTATCTTTGTAGGGAAATTAAAAACCTTAAGCAGATGAAAAGAATTGTCACGATGATCACACTACTGATCGGTTTGAACTTGATCCTTTCAGGTCAAGAAAGATCTAAAATTTTTGAAAATGAACTGCCTAAAGCTTCTAATCTATCTAACGCTGTACTTTGGGCGGCCGAAAACACGGTTAGGTGGAAAAAGACTCTTAACCTTAAGGATGATAGCAAAGTCATTATAGGCACAGTATTTTATTTCCCTCCGGAAAAGAATGAGCTGCTGAAATATCTGAAATTCAAACTTAAATATCAGTCCAAAATAGAAGTTAAAGATCATAGATACAAGGCCTCTCTCGATCACCCGGTGCTGAAAATTTCTGCAAAGGGTGTAGAGATGAGGTACCTAAGCTCAAAAGAACTCGAGCAGTATGAAAGAACGCTAGAAACGGTAATCCGAATAGGAGAAGAACATTTTACGGGGCTCTCCGAATGGGATTGTGAAAAAATCCCTAGCCTTATAACGCATAAGAAGCAAGAGATATATGGTCTTAAAACCGAGAAAGAAAACCTCTCGAGCAAAAGAAAAGATCGAAAAAGAAAGAAGCGAATAGATTACCGGCTGGAAAGAATAGAAGATGAATTACTAATACTTGAAAACCTTGAGAATAAAGTCGAAGAACACACTCTACAGTTCTTTTCTGATCTGGAAAAGAGCATGAGTAAGAGTGAGGATTGGTAAATCCTTCTCAACATTTGTTTTTTCAGGAATATTTTTTGTATCTTTGTCTTAAGACTTAACTCTTAGCTAAGATCTGAACCCGATTGTAGTTCGGGAAGGGGATTTTTACTAGGAGTTATTTCTTTTTAAACCCTTAGTCACTTTAGGATTATCACTTACGCCGTAGAAATTCATCTGCCCGTTTACCTCTTCTCTTACTATTAACCAAGAAGTTTTTCCTAATAGCTCTATCTCGAATATGTGAGATCCTTTAATGTTAGCGTTAGGTTTATGGTAGGGCGTAAATCCTAGATATTTGGCTTCTTCCAAGACCTTATCTATGCCTCTCACAAGTTCATTCTTGGAGAAATAGTTCTCGTGAGGCTGATTTAAAAACTCCTTAATTCCCGTAGTCGTTATATTGATAGTTTTCTTAAGATTTTTATTTACGACTGTCTTACCTCTGAAATTATTTACAGCCTCTTTTTGAAGATTCTTTCGATACGCTTTCTGCGCTTCGCTCAGCTTTATGAATTTTCTAGAGGTTTTCTTCACTACAGGGTATAGCAGCCCCTTATGAAGTAGCCCGTCTTTGAAATTATCTCGAATGAAATAAGGGGAAGATTTCCACCCCTTCTGCTTATCTATGTTTTGTTGCGCCCATTCTTTAAACTGCTGAGGTACTTCTTTAACTGTATTTTTCGTTTCAAACTTCTGATAGTTTTCTCCGTATAGTGCAGCCCTAAAGTCTGATAGCATCTGATCGCTCATATCGTTAAGAGAAGCGAGAATAGGAATGGCGTAACACATACACTGAGGATGCCATCCTACCCATTTAAACCATTTGGGGTACCTCCCTTTCAACTTTTCGCATAGAGCGCACTTGCACTTGTCCTCTCTTTGTGTTCTCTTGATCTCAAACCCTACTATAAAATCGAGAGACTGCCACCTCTGCCAGTCTGCCTCGCGGTAACTCCCGTTAATCTCTGTGCGAGTAAGCCTCTGCGCATTCTTAGCAGAGCTTTTGTACACCCCTCGCCCCGGATGAAAAGCTTTAGCCGCTGAGGAGGCTACCAACGCTCCGTGTTTATCCCGCACTCTTCGAAATAATTTATCAGGGTCTTTTAGATTGCGTTTTACTTTTGAGGCTATTTGAATAGCGGATCTTCCTTTCCCTATACCCTCATCAAGTCCAAATTCAATTTGTTTCTGAAAGTGTTTTGAAGTCTTCCAGACACGCTCGGAAAGGTTCAGGCCTCCTACTTTTCTGTCTTGGAATTGCTTCAGAGCCTCAAGATTTCTATCTTTCATCTGCCTCAGCTGCCCCTTGGTAAGCCGTGTAGTATCGAATATTGAGTGAATAAAAGCCTCATTCTTTTCACAGGAGGAGAGCCACTGCTGTTTTACACCTTTCTGTATCAAGCTCGTGTTACCTCTGTTGAGTTTCACGAGTATCTCTTTTACTTTGGCGGCAGTTCGGGGATAGTCTCTAAAAGAGAAGGGTTTCTCTTTATCGACAGTAAGCTGACTCGCTAGTACTGAAAACTCCAAAGACGCCGTATCAAAGAGCTTATTCACAGCACTTACATAACGTTCAGTAGTTATGTAGTGCTGGGCATCGAAATCTGTTATTTTTATAATTTTTCTAGGCATTACTCGCCGATAGGCTCTCCTACATCAAACATAGAAGCACTTGAAGCTTCTTTCTGTAGGATGTTATAATCCTCTTCCGGGTTCTCGACTAGGTTAGCTTTTTGCATGGCCGCTTTCTGCGACATTACAGGTTTACCTCCACTGGCTTCAACCCATTTTTGTATCTCCGCTATCTCGTCTTCCATCATATATGGAATGACATTCACATCAACCTCCAATCGCTGTGCCGCTTCCTCTAGTGAGATGTCTAGATAGCTAATGAAAGATTTCAATATGTTAACGCGCCTTTCGAGATAATCATCGAAGATCTCTAGCTTATCCTCGACTTTAAGATGTGCATCCATAAAGAGAAGCTTGAGGGCTACTCCACTGATATTCCCTAAGCCTTTTACAACTTCAAAAGAGATATCTGGATTCTGCGCGATCATGTTTATCAGCTTCAAAAGCGTTTCTATTTCTAATTTCACAGCTTCTGGTGCATGTTGCCAAGATAGATACTTCGCCTCGGTGTCTTTAGTCCCCTGTAAAATAGCCCCTGTCTCACCCTTTTTCGAGAATCCTAACAGCGTTCCTCTCACAAAGATCTTAGGGGCCGCGTGATAATCGTTAGTGTCTGCAAAATTCGAGAGTAAAAATTCCAAACGGTTAATAAGTGTATCAACATCCTCGGTCTCGAAGTGCTCCTGCCTTGCGTATACAATAGGTATTTTGCCGATTGCTAAAGATTTAGGATACCCTTCTGCTAATTTGAATTCAGCCCCCTCCTGCTTCCACAAAGAATGTTCTTCATCGGTGTAGGTTTCGAAACAATTGACGATCTTACCGTTTTCCTCGATGCTAAACTCTCGCGAAAAAGCTACCAAATCTCGGTTTTTATCGAAATAAGGATAGAGGGTATCTCCTTCTTCAGGAGAAAACAAAACACACCTCAGCTTATATTTCATTGGCTGCCCATAAGCAGCGTGAGAAGAAGGCACAGGATACCAAAGCTCGGCACACTCCTTGAAAGCAAAAGTCGTTCGCGCAACTCTTTTATTCAGGCTTTTCTCTTTAGCTTTCTTGAGGATCTTCTTCAAAATATCGAAGGCTCTTTTCTCGTTTTCGTCTTGAGGTTGCGCTGTATATTCTACAGGATTTCCGAAAAGAAAAGCGGCAGAACGGCGAATGATAAGCTTTTGTAGGGCGACCGCTATTCTTGCTACTTTTTCCTCCCGAGTTTGTTCCTCTCCTGCTGCTGAGGACGAAGTCACCCTCTTTGCCGGTGCGCCTTTCCTTGATTCCCTTACCTTCTTGTTAGGGCGAATCGCTACATCATTCACGTCATGCTTCGAGATATCCAGCGCCTTTTTAGCCCTCTCTACATCAGGCAGCCCTTTAAGTCTACCTGATTTTAGGTCCTTAATAATATCTTTAACCTCTTTCTTTTGAGTTATATCTGCTATTTTCATACTTTTAAAAATATCCTGTTAAATCTTGGGCTTCTGTGCTTTCGTATTCGAAATACATACGCATAAGCATCAAATCTCGCCAGTCAGGCGAACAACCTATGTTCTTTTTCACTTCTGCTTTAGGTATGATCTCGAGCTTTCTATCCGAATCGGACTTGTAAGTCTGCAAACCCTCTTGTAGTTCAAGAGCTATTTGCTCTTTATCCTCTTCAGAAAGATCCGCTTCAATACCGATCTCATTAGCGTTTATTTTCTCTGCCAATTTATAAGCGCATTGCGTTTGTAGATTCTTGTAATTCTCGCCGTTTAGAGGCTTAGCGTTGTTTGAGAATCCTACGATCTCGCAGTTATCTACCACTCCTCCCCCTACGCCGTCCTCATCGGCAATACAATGGTAGCGTGGAATGCCATACTTTATTCTCAAAGCCTGTATAGCCTGTTGTATATCCGTAGTTTTGCTAACAGCAAAAGAGAGAGTTTCGCACATAGACATGCTATTCCAAACAGCTATACGGGCTTTGTCACTTCCGAACCGAGCTATATCTGCGGTTAGATAGAACTCAAAGTTTCGTTCTACCAGAGGATTCTTGAACATCTCGAGGATAGCCTCATAGCCACACATAGCATTAGGGCTGTCGTCATAATCCCAATTCCCTTTCAAAAGTCGTTCCTTTTTAGTCTTGTCTTGAGTCGATTTTAGAGCATCTACGTAATCTTTTTCGATAAATGGGTTCTCCTGTACAAGACAGTCGAGATATTGCTGGTAATCGGCTAATTCGCCCGTTAAAGAGGGTTTATAGAACGTTGTGTACATCCAATTCTTCTTAGGGTTACACGTTATGAATATTTTTCGTAGAAGCTTACATTCATCGTTCATGTGTCTTCCTACACGAGTTTTCAGCGTGTCATACGCCCCAAAATTGATTTCACCGCCTTCTTCGATCCAGCCTCCTGTATATTCAACAGAGCCGTATCGCTCATAGAGAGGATCAGAGGGTAAATATCTTAGATCCAAGAGGTCAATTCGAGAACCATTAGCGAAAGCTATGAAGTGATCCTGCCCGTTGTACTTGTAGTCTGTTCCCTCCTTAAGCCCGTAAGCTTTACAGACTTTTAAAAAAGTAATATAGGTTGAATCTCGAAGTCGCTTCAACTCTTCTCGTCCAATGAACCATTTTGTCCCCGGATAAGCTAGAGCGGAGAAGGTCAACCAAGCAGCACCTGTCCAAGATTTAGCACCCCCCGCGGCCCCTCCGTATAGCAATTCTGTAGTAACCTTGTCGGTAAGGATTTGCAAAGCTTTCTCTTGCTTCTTATGCTTTTTTCCGCCCTTTGTGGTGATGAAATCAAACAATCCGCGCTTAAACATCTCTACACGAGAAGCTAATAGGGGCGAGGAATATGTCGTAGTACTCTCCATTACTCATTACCTCCTTTCGCTTTTTCAAGCAGTGCGTGATACTGCTTTAATTCTTCATCGTTCAAGTTACTTAAGTCGGTCTCTAAGGAGATACTGTTCTTACTTTCAACTTTTTCGACCAACCCTAATTTCCGAGAAACAATATTAGCATTAAAAGCATTAACTAACGCACCTTCAAACTGTTGTGTCTCTATTACCTCTTCTATTTGCGTGATGACCGTAGCGAAATCATCATCTTTGCAGCGTAATTTGAATTGACGAAAATAAGCACTATTGCATCCTAGATAGATGCACAATCCCGTAAGAGAATAAGGACGTTGCGTCGGTATTTTAACGATCTTTCCTGCGAGAGTACCCCCCTTCACAACCTCGTTCTTCTTCCATGGATGATTATCGCACCAGGTGAAATACTCACAAGCTGCCTCCCACATGAGCTTAGGGGAAGCGAACAGTTTATCTCTTCCGTGTTTACTTCTTAATTTCCAGAACTTATTTCCTCGAGGAGCTGCCATTTTTTTTTAGACGAAAATTTTCTGATACAGCAAATGTAAGCCTATGTATCGTTATGATACAGTCACTTAAGGAAAAGTTATGAATGAGTTATGATTCGGGAATTTTGGAAAATGCTTTTTTTGCTATTTTTTGAAACTTTTTATTATGTGAGAATTCTTTGGGGTATTCGTCAAGATACCTCTCTATTGTTTGGTTTGATCGGTTTAAAAGTTTAGTTATATCATTCAAGTCTATCCAGCGAATTGCAATATTAGCGAACAGCATACGGGCGTAATACAAAGTTAAGCTCCTTCCCTTTTCTCGATAAGAAGGGAGAAGAAGCCCGGTGGCTTCATAAACAGCATTTTCTACGCGTTTGATAGCTTCTATAGCTTCATCTTCCTCGTGAAGGATGGTCTTTCCGGTCTCTTTAGCTATTTGATATTCTATCCTTGCCCCTTTAGATTGATTCCAATTCTTCTGTAGGTATATCCCCTCGCATTCGAATAGAAGTGCAATATCCGCTAACATGTGTTCGTGCCAGGGGGATTCTTCAGTTAAGCTGTTAGATAAGGGGCTGACAGGGACTAGTCCTAATGCTTTTAATAGGTTTTCTACCTCGCTAAAATTCTTAGAATACTGCTCTTTTGTAAGGCCTGATATTTTTCCGGCAATGTAAATCTTCATATAACTTCTGTATTTTTAATCCTTCTCTCGGCTGAGACGTTATTGGTATTTTCGTATCTGTGCTTTTACCGCACTCATTAACGCATCTTGACTCTCTTTTTTGCCCTCTAAAGCTTTTAAAACATCCCAATCGATAGATCCTTCAATTACGAGATGAAAAACCTTCACAAGGTATATTTGCCCCTGCCTCATAAGTCTTGCGACGGCTTGTTGGTAAAGTTCTAGACTCCAGGGGAGCCCGAACCAGATCATAATATGTCCTCCTTTTTGCAAATTCAAGCCGTGCCCGGCACTAGCCGGATGGGCAAGAAGTAGCTTGATCTCTCCTCTGTTCCAAGCCTTCATATCTTCGGGGGTTTTTAGCTCCCTTACGAATTTCCCTATTTTCTTAGACTTTTTAATCCTGGATAGGTCGTGTTTGTAGCTATAGAAGCAAAGGATAGGATCTCCCTGTGCTTCCTCGACAAGTTCTTCTAGTGCTTCCAGCTTACAGTTGTGTATATGCCTTACGTTTCGTTCTTCATCATAGATAGCTCCGTTTGCAAATTGTAGTAGCTTATTCGCTAAAGCCGCAGCATTTGCCGCTGTTACAGCTCCTTCTTCCTCTTCTTTTTGTAGAAATTCCAACACTCGCTCTCGGGCGAAACTATCATAAGCATTCTTAGTTTTCGCGTCTAGTCGTATGTTAATAGTTCGATCAATCTGTGCAGGAAGATCCAGATAATCTCTAGCTTTCATACTCACGCAAATATCTCCTATCTTCTCATATATTCTCTCCTCAGCCCCTTTTTGCATGTGATACTTGTACACTACGTGTCCATTCTTCAGCCCTTCTGTGCAGTATTCGTGACGAAAACCGGTAATCGTTTTACCCAGTCGCTCACCTCTGTCTAGGAGATACATCTGCGGCCATATATCCACTAAGCCGTTGGGCGCCGGAGTCCCTGTAAGTCCCACGGCTCTTTTGAATAGAGGGCGCACCTGTCGTAAAGCTTTAAACCGTTGCGCTTTTGCACTTTTAAAACTTGAAAGCTCGTCAATAACTAACATATCGAAAGGCATATACCCACCACCGAAATGAGACACTAACCAAACCACGTTCTCTCGATTAATGATGTAAATGTCCGCTTCCTTTTCGAGAGCTTTCTTCCTCTGCTTCTCTGTTCCTAAAACTAGAGAGTATTTCAAATGCTTGAGGTGGTCCCACTTCTCTATTTCATCCGGCCAAGTATTCAGTGCTACTGTCTTAGGTGCTATCACAAGAATCTTATTCACTTCCAAACGATCATACAAGAGTTCCTCGATCGCAGTCAAAGTGCTTATTGTCTTTCCTAACCCCATATCAAGGAATAATCCGGCTTCCGGATTGTTGATGATGTGTTGTACGGAAAATTCTTGATAATCATGTAAATTCGTTCTGTCCATCAATTCAAATTTTCTAATTGTCTTGTCAGATCATCTAAAGATTTCAAACTATCCACAACGCTAACATTAAAACCTAACCCTCTCAGCTTCTCTATCTTCAATTTTTGCAATTTTGTAGGCTTTTTTAACGGGCTTTTCAGCTCCACCCACCAGGTTTTTCCTCCTGGTAGCAGTACCAGCCTGTCAGGAAAAGCAGTATCAAAACTGTTATGGTATTTTAAGGCTAATCCTCCGAGTTTACTTACTCTTCTAATTAGATTTTTCTCTAGTATTTTTTCAGTGATTCCTGTTGGTCTCTTTAACCCCATAGTTAGATGAATGTTTTATTTTCAGTTAATTCTTCTTCGTAATACACGAGGCTTGTAGCATTTGCACTAAACGCTACAAGGTACTCCCACTGATTTTTTCGTAAAGAGTAGATACAATCTAACACTATTCCTTTGTCGCTGTCGGGTGTTACGTGATACACGCTTTGCCCGATGTTGTATTTTGGTTTTTTCATAATCAATTCCATTTAAATTCCTTTATTGTGCTATTTTCGTAAATCAATCCTCTTAACCCTATCCAAAAAAATCCGACAAAATGAAGAATGATTATAGCTACATAAGTTAGGGGGTTGTAAGGATTAAGCCTTCTTTGTCTTACCGGAAATCTTCTTCCCTTTCTCAATTCTCGTTCTTGCACGACGCGAAGAAATTTTAATACTTTTGCTATCATAACTATTTCTATATTTTATTCTCTATATTCTATCCTTTTATAACTAAATAAATTATCATCATTATTGCCATTAGCCAACCTGTAAGCGTCCATACTTTAAATTTCCGTCTTTCTTCTTCCGCCTCTCGATAGAGTCTATTTACCTCCCCCATTGTCTTTAATTCTCGACTGAAAGATTTTAGAAACAACACCCTTGCTTTTTCTTGAACAAGGGCTATTAGTTCTCGCTTCTTTGCATAAGGTATAAGGCTATTATCCCAATCTCCATTTCGTGTTCCGTAACTTCTGAGTTCAAAAGTCTCATTATAATTTTCGTGTATGTTTAATTCGACTTCAATTCCAAGTATTCCCTTTTCTTCATAGAGTTTCTTTGCTCGTTCCTGTATCTGTTTTTCCTTTAGTTTTGCGAGGTCTGCCATTGTCTTGTACTCATACTCGTTTAATTGTACTATTCTTTCCATAGTTCTATTCCTTTATTTCTAATTCGTTTCTCTATAGAGTTTTAATTTTCGCAGAGAGTTCGATTAAGTAACCTTTCTGAGAGGCAGCATCCAATACCAATTTAGAGTTACTCCTTCCTTATAATCGTTAACAGTTATTACTCCTAGTTCTTTTTTAGCTTGTTTAATCTTTGATTTTTTGAAACCTTGCTCTTTTGCCGCTCTCAAGGTTTCTTCTGTAGATTCTCCCGGATGAGATCTTAGCCTGTTTGCTAGCCATTCTCTGCTTTCTTTTAAACTTTTCATATTTTTTTTCACTTACCTATTGTTTATTTCATTTTTTTTCTTATTCACATGCGCACAGGCGGGAGCGAGCCCTATACCCGTTTAGCATACATGTGTATTACGTTTTCTTAAACCTATATATGCTATACGTATAAATATTATATATTATAATTATTAGTAGTCTTAGTAGTTTTCCTTTGTATCTCATTGTTTTATAGTTTCTTAGTATGCTACTATTTGTGTTTTTATTAGTAGTTTTTAGTAGTCTTAGTAGTTTTTTCTTAAGACTAATAATTTTGTTAGTTGTCCTAGTTACTCTGTTAGTTGTTGCTTTCTGAACACTTTTTGATTTCCGTATATCTTCAATTTAACGGGATATTTATGCTTCTCCCACCCCTCAATACCTGCTAAAATCTCAGTTATCTCATTAGATGTTCTTCGGCTTAGATCTCCTCTCTCTTTCCCAAAACACTCGCACCACACCTCCACGGCACTTACTTGTGTACGTTCTATTGTCCCCTCTAAGCTAAGCTCGTCATTTAGGAAGTTGCGTCTCTCATAGATACTTAGCATATCCCAACTCTTATGTAGTTTCGTTTCTAAGTATTCCTGTATGATGCCTATACGCTCGTCGCGTTCGCTATGGGCTTCTTGAGCCTCTTTAGCAAGTTGCTGCAGTTC
>PDWI01009691.1_pt1 | contig 10977 bp, 8 predicted proteins | sample 1430891 | NCBI WGS metagenome assembly PDWI01 (sample SAMN01162508, study PRJNA174530) | Oral metagenome, whole genome shotgun sequencing project. | biome: Marine environment; feature: Marine mammal; material: Swab sample of the gingival sulcus; isolation source: swab sample of gingival sulcus... | reverse complement strand
CAGCAGTAAAGTCGGTGTAAAAACCAAGCGAGCTAAGGCGGGCTGGGATAATAATTTTTTACTCAAGGTTTTGGGGATTATTTAAGTGCGATTACCCTATCAATTCATCAGTCGCTGCCACTCTGGGTGTTTGCCAAGTAAATCTAATGCGACCTGCAGAAGCTCCTTGCCCGGTGCTGTTCGATGCCATGTCGATGCACCCGACGGGTGTGGCAGCGGCAGTAAAGTACATTGCTCGCCAGCTATCTCCTGCTCAAATGTCAAACCAATCACATCGGTCAGTTTATTGATGGGCAAAAACTGCGAAATAGCCAGTTTGCCGACCAGAATAATCAATTTAGGGCGCTGGAGTAGTAGCTCTTGTTGCAACCACGCGCGACAGTTCTGGATTTCCTGTTTACTCGGTACGCGGTCACCACCTTTTGGTTTCTTACCAGGAAAACAACGACATACCGAGACAATATAGACCAGCCGCCGAAAACTCTCCTCATCAATGCCTTGTCCTTCAAACCATTTAAATAGTGTCTTCCCGGCAGTCCAGCCAAACGGCCGACCAACGATTCCCTCGCGATCACCGGGCGCCTGCCCGATCAGCATAACCTTCGATAATACCGCGGTTCCAGTAATAACCGGCCCAATCATCTGCGGACAAGTCCGACACGCCCTCAGTGCCTGCTGATGAATCTCCAGTTGCTGTAGTTGGCTCAATTCATTCTTCACGGAGGCATTATAAAGCAAAGGCTGGTGACTGCGACGATAAACCACAGCCGACTGCTACAAGCGCCACTTATCCACTAAGTCACTGCGGTTGGAGCTGTCCCGCAAGACGGGATGGGAGCGGATGGTTTAGTGTCAGAATGCATTAATGGATGGAGCAATCGTGGACTATGTTCTCTAAAGGTAAGGATATTACAGACAGGAAAGTGATAGTTTCATCGCCAGCTCTACTCAATGATGTTCCACCGCTTCGACGCATCCATATTGAATACTATGCTTTGTACAATAAGCTTGATGCAAGGCAGCAGTTGCACATTATTCGACAAGGCATTCGCCGCAAAATACTGCAATCTAGTCTTGAGCGTAAGCAAGCGAGCCAATGGGGGGACGGCTATCAAAAGCAACTAAGTATACTATCCGCCCAGCTTGTCCGTGCTGTTTTACAACAAAACAGACAACTGCCCACCACAGCGCTGCAACAGCTCAGCGACAATCCAGCCATCCTACTAAAGCACTTGCAACAGACGCCCAACAACTACCTGTATCACTTTCATTTAGCATGGCTTTTCTTACAAAAAGCTAACCTGACACTGGCAGAACGGCACTTCAATATCGCGGCATTGCAAAGCCAACCCGTAAACCCACTATTTGCCTGTTATGCATTTCGGCATTTGGCAGATGTGCGCTATCAGGCTGGCAAGTTCTCCCATGCCCTATCCGCCATTGAGTCTGCCCGTGAACATTGCCGTGCATTTTGTGCTGAGCTTCAACTGGAATATGTCCGCATACTATCCGCTACACACCGAACCACTCAAGCACTTGAGCAACTCACACAGCTCACCCATAAAGCACCACACTATGAGGTTCTGGCCTATTACGATCCTGAAATACAATCCAATCCCTCGCTGCACCGCTATCTAGTCCAATTACGCCAGCAGCACCAGTCAAATATCACCAATGATTTATTACGCAGTTGGCACAATGACCCTTTACACCTGCTGGACTTGGACGACGCACTCGGCCAACCTCACTGTCTCGACACCTTGCGTGACAAACAACAATACACCTTAGCGCACATGCCGTTGCTGCTGTTGCAAGCTGAGGCAACTGCCAGCGCCCTCATCCACCAGCAGAGCAGGCACTTTGTGAGAAATACACTGGATGTCCAAAGGCAGCACTGTATTGAACAAATTGAGGTATATCAGGGACGTACCGAGAAGATTCACCGTGCTGGCCTGTGGCTAGCCTATGCCGCCAGCATTTTGCTGATCTCACTGGCACTCAGCTATGGTATGAGCACTGTTGCGGAATTATTCTCATACCACTGGCCAGTCAATCCACTAGTGCAGACTTGGGTATTGGCGCTTGCAGGCACTTTAGGATTCAGCGGAGTATTGTTGCTGCATGTCCCCTCAAGCAAGCTCAGTCGTTTGTTACATCAAAGGCAAACGCTCGACCAGTTGCTCACTCACCTTGGCACCTTATCGCGATAGCTTCCCCACCCACATTGCAGTCGCGCCAGCAACGGCAACTGGCATGGTTAGGAAATTCACTATTGGAATGAGTGTCATCGCGGTTGTCGCCGCGCCAAAACCCAGCGCATGACCACGATGGTTTCGCAAAACGGCCAGTTCTTCCTTGATGAACATTTCATGGTTGCCCATTGGGTAATCCGTATATTGTAACGAATACATCCAGGCGCCATAGACAATCCATGCCAGCGGAGCGATTAGATTTACCCCCGGAATGATGGTAATCAGTAACAGCACTGGCAGCCATTTCAGCATATATAAGACTTTCTTGACTTCGCTACCCAATGTTTTCCCAATATTTGCCACCATCGCTTTAACACCCGAGGTTTCTGGCATGGGCAAGCCATGCAGACGCTTTTCAACACGCTCTGCAAGCAAGGCATTGAATGGTGAAGCAATAAAATTAGCCACGATGCTAAACGTGTAATAGATAACCAACAACACCAACACCGCAAAAAACGGCAGTAAAATCCACTCAATCCAGGACAACCACGACGGTAGCCACGAAGTCAGACGAGCCATTAAGCTCTGAAATTGCTCATAAGCCAGCCACACCGCACCGCTGAAAATAACAATGTTCACCAATAATGGAATCAATACAAAGCCACGAATGCCTTTTTGGGTAATGAGCGAGAAGCCCTGCAAGAAGAATGTGATTCCTTTTAAAAAACCTTGAATCATTGTTGTATCACTCCACGTGAATTATGGTTTTATTGGAAGCACCAATAGTAGCGCGATCCCTATAGAAAAACGACCGACCCTACAAACTTCGCCAACGTCTGCCGGATACCGCCATCATTTCCACCGCTGCCATCGGCCCCTCACTGCCACTGTCATAAGTCTCAGGTTTAGTACCTGATGCACGCCAGCTTTCCATGATCGGATCAATCCATTGCCAAGCCGCCTCCACTTCATCACCACGCATAAACAATGTCTGATCACCACGCACTACATCCATTAACAAACGCTCGTAAGCATCCGGCATACGGAAATCTTCGCCCAGTTCTTCAGCAAACGTCATATCCAATGGCGTAGCATGTAACCTGAAGCCGCCCGGCCCAGGGTCTTTGGTCATGAGTTCTAGCTGCAAGCCCTCATCCGGTTGTAGGCGAATGCTCAACACATTCGACGTGATAGGCGTAGCCAATTCGCCAAAGACAGAGTGCGGTGGCTGTTTGAAGACAATGGCAATTTCAGTGGTCTGATTACGCAAGCGTTTACCCGTTCGCAGATAAAATGGCACACCGGCCCAACGCCAGTTTTCAATTTCTGCTTTGATGGCGACATAACACTCAGTTTTACTGTCTGGATTATTAACCTCCTCCAGATAAGACGGTGTGTCCGTACCAGCCAGATATTGAGCTCGAACAGTGTTTTTCTGTGCCTCATGTCCTGTTAGCGGCTTGAGCGCCCTTAATACTTTGAGCTTTTCATCCCGTACCGCATCGCCGTTAAAAGCATGTGGTGGCTCCATCGCTATTAAGCACAAAAGCTGCATCAGGTGGTTCTGTACCATGTCACGCATCGCACCGGAGTGATCATAGTAGCCACCGCGCGTCCCAACACCTAAGGATTCCGCCGCAGTAATTTGCACATGATCAATCGCCTGCGCATTCCAGATGGGCTCAAACAGCGCATTCGCAAAACGCAGTGCCATTAGATTCTGCACCGTCTCTTTACCCAAATAATGATCAATCCGGTATGTACAATCTTCTGTAAATACTGACCCGATATCCTCATTCAACTGACGAGCACTTTTCAGGTCATGCCCCAAGGGCTTCTCCACCACCAGACGGGCTTTACCATCGGACAAACCGGCTGTCCCAAGGCCATGTGCAATTACGCCGAACAACGAAGGCGTCACCGCCAGATAATAAACACGAATCCGGTCAGGATATTTATTCAGCATATCCACTAGTTCTGTCCAACCGGATGGGTCTGTCACATCATTGGGAATATAGTGAATACGTGCCAAAAATGCCTGGAGAACAGAATCCTCCAGCTCCTCTGGGGGAATATGTCGTTTCAGTGCCTGCTCTGCCAGATGCCGAAATTTTTTGGTACTATGTTCGCTCAGCGACAGGCCGATAATACGTGCATCTTCAGGAATTTGCGCAACTGCATGACGGCGAAACAGGGCAGGCAACAGCTTACGCATTGCCAGGTCGCCAGTGGCACCAAAGATCACCAGGTCAAACGGCTTTACAGGAATCACTACGCTAGTCATAAAAGCGTCCCAATGGTATGAACAGATAAATAAAGCGAGGCATTGTAACACCCCAAAAACAGGCATCACAGTACAGACTTACCCCCAAAAAAAGATGCACAAACAAATAAGAGCAACCCCCTGACAATGATGGCTTTACTATACATAACGGTGCAAATCTTAGGCCTGATCACCGCAGTCTTCGCCTTGCTTTCCACCCGCACCTCACAAGGAACAATCGCCTGGGTCGTCACCTTAATCGCCTTCCCCTGGCTGGGTGTTCCGGCCTATCTGATTTTTGGCCGCACCCGTTTTAGAGGCCATATTTCTGCCCGCATTAAAGATGAAAAGGGCTTGCGTGAGCAACTGGGCCTGGATTGGCAAGACATCCAGCCGTTGTTATCACCACGCCCACAGCCACATGAGAACCTGAAAACTTTTGAGGTACTGGCAAAACTTGCCTTCACCCAAGGTAACGCTGTCGAGCTACTGATCAATGGCCAGCGCACGTTTGATAGTATCTTTGATGGCATCCGTCATGCTCACGAGTATTTATTGGTGCAGTTCTACATTGTTCGTGATGATGTGCTGGGAAGGCAACTCAAGCAGTTACTCTGCGATGCGGCATCCCGTGGTGTCCGCGTCTACTTTTTGTTCGATGATATTGGCAGCTATACGCTGAGCAACAGTTATCTGGATAGCCTGACCGAAGCCGGAGTCATGGTGTACTCATTCCACTCCTCCAGCCGTCGCCAGAAACGTTTTCAGATAAATTTTCGGAATCACCGCAAGATTGTGATCGCAGATGGCAAGGTGGCATGGATTGGTGGGCACAATGTAGGTGATGAATACCTCGGCAATACCTCACCGTATGACTCATGGCGGGATACGCATATCCGTTTGGCGGGGCCAGCAGTGCTTGGGGCACAACTATCATTCATCGAAGACTGGCACTGGGTGACGGACAGCATCCCCACGCTAAATTGGTCACCCTGCGCACCAAGCCATGCGACACAGCGCGTACTGATTCTCCCCAGTGGCCCATCCGATCCGTTTGAAACCGCCAGCCTAATGATGCAACACGCCATCCACATCGCTGAAAAGCGGATTTGGATTGCCACCCCTTACTTTGTCCCTGATGAAGGTGTGCAACAAGCCCTGCGATTAGCCGCCATTCGGGGGATTGATGTTCGTATTATCATCCCCGAGAAAATGGATAACTGGCTCACCTACCTGTCCGTCTTCTCCTTTATGCCGGGAATATTGAAAGCAGGCGTTAAAGTCATGCAGTACCAGGCCGGCTTTCTGCACCAAAAAGTTTTTCTTGTCGATGACTACTTATCCGCTGTGGGCACGGTCAATATGAACAACCGCTCCTTCCGGCTGAATTTTGAAATTACCGCCTTGATAGATGATAAAAACCTGGCCGCTGACATCGAAGCCATGCTGCTTAATGATTTTCACCATTCCACTGAAATGAGCACCGCCGATATTGAGGCCAAGCCGTTGTGGTTTAAAATTCTCAGTCGAGCCGCCTACCTCTCAGCCCCCATACAATAGCCTATGCCGATTACTGTTCCAGCTCACGCCTGATCTGACCCAGTTGCTCCACAGTCAGGTCATACCCCACCTGAATCACCTCATCGGCACGATAAAACTCCATCAAACTCAAATGCGCCAATCGTGGGGATAACAAGACATCTGGAGGGTCGCCCGCCATTCTGCTGCGCGTAATACGGTCCTGCATAATGTTGATTGAGCCAGACAAAATATCAAAAAATCCTGGTGACTGCGGGGGCGTTTCCTCATCACTCTGGGGGGAAAATACTCTGGATGAATAATCCAAAAACGTATCCTTCAAATTGCCCAAAATATCACTCGCGCTGCCACTTTCAGACTCTTCCGCTGCCTTAGCTTCCTTGGCCTCTTTTGCCGCATTTTCCGCCGCGACCTGGCGATGGTATTTGCCCACAATATCGGAGTTCAAATCCACGGCAATAACCACATCTGCACCCAATGAACGACACATCGACACCGGCACTGGATTCACCAAGCCACCATCAACCAGCCACTTCCCTTCAAACCACTCCGCCGGAAGCACCCCCGGCATAGACATAGATGCCCAGATTGCTTTCAGAACATTGCCTTTCGTGAACCAGACTTCCCGACCATTTTGCAAATCCGTCGCAACCGCACCAAAAGTTTTATCCAGTGACTGGATAGTCCGATCTTCATCACAAATATGCTCAATGAAGCCATCATGCAGTCGCTGTTTATTAACAACACCTACCTTAAACCCAATTCCGGCGTATCGTGCCATTTCCAAAGGTGTCAACGAACGAACCCACCCCTCAAAACTATCCAGTCGAGAAGCCGCATACGCCGCACCGACAACTGCACCAACAGAGCAGCCACACACCACAGTCGGTACAATGCCATATTTCTCAAGTGCGCGAATAACGCCAATATGCGCCCAACCGCGTGATGCGCCACTTCCCAGCGCCAAGCCGACCTTTAATGTCATTTGTTATCCTTTAAGTTTGACTATGATTTTTCAGACTTAGCCTGATTATAGCAGGCCAAACTAACCGACATAAACGTACTTTGACAGCTAGTTGAACACGTGTGACAATCGGGAGCATGCTTGTGGCGTATGGGGGTTCGATTCGTTCGTTACAGGCAGATATGTTTTCTACTCAGTGTCTAATTAAATCAGGCAGGGATTTACCTACGGAGGGAGGCTTTATGCTAAAAAAATTCATGATTTCCAGCGTTATTGCAGCAACTGCTAGTTTGGCAGCACCAGCAATGGCACAACAGTTTATTTCAATCGGTACGGGCGGCGTGACCGGTGTTTATTACCCAACGGGTGGCGCAATTTGTCGCTTGGTAAACAAAGGCCGCAAGGAACACGGTATCCGTTGCTCGGCTGAATCAACGGGTGGTTCGGTTTACAACATCAACACCATTAAAGCAGGTGAGCTGGAGTTTGGTGTGGCCCAATCCGACTGGCAGTATCATGCTTACAATGGCACATCCAAGTTCGAAAAAGCGGGTAAGTTCGACAAGCTTCGTGCGATGTTCTCGGTTCACCCTGAGCCATTCACACTGGTTGTCCGTGCAGACAGCGGCATCAAAAGCTTTGCGGATCTGAAGGGCAAGCGTGTCAACGTAGGTAATCCAGGTTCTGGTCAGCGCGCAACGACTGAGGTCGTTATGGACGCAATGGGCATGAAGATGGATGATCTGGCACTGGCAGCGGAGCTGAAAGGTTCTGAAATGGCACAGGCAATTTGTGATAACAAGATCGACGCGATGATCTACACCATTGGTCATCCGGCAGCCGCCATCACGGAAGCAGCCAACACTTGCGACGTTAAGCTGGTGAATGTTGAAGGTGAAGCCATCGATAAGCTGGTCAAGGAAAATCCATTCTACCGTATCGCCAAGATTCCTGCGGGAATGTATAAGGGTACTGACGAAGAAACCACAACCTTTGGTGTGGGTGCAACATTTGTTTCTTCAAGTGATGTCCCCGAGAAAGTTGCGTACACGGTTACCAAAGCCGTATTTGACAACTTCGATGACTTCAAAAAACTTCACCCTGCTTTTGCCAACCTGAAAGAAGAAGAAATGATTTCTGCGGGTCTGTCGGCACCCTTACATGATGGCGCTGTGAAGTACTACAAAGAGCGCGGCTGGATCAAGTAAATTAGGTTTTACTTAAACAGAAGCACGTTTTAGAGACAGCCCCATTATGTGGGCTGTCTTTGGTTTAAGGAGCGATTCTATGTCTGACCAATCCACTCCCACCACACAAACGCCTGACTTAGATGATTTTACCAGTATTGATTCTGGCAGCCGGGATGCCGTCGGTACCGCAGGACTTATCGTGGCTCTTTTGGCGTTCACCTGGTCTTGCTTTCAACTCTATATTTCCTCTGGTGTCCCCTATTGGCTTTCCGAGAATATGGGCATCAATCTGGTTTTTAACAGCTCAGAGTCTCGCGTTATTCACCTAGCCTTTGCTATGGCGCTAACCATGCTTTCTTACCCGCTGTTTAAATCCAGCAGCAGAAAAAAAATACCCATTTATGATTGGGTTCTCGCCGTTGCCGGTGCAATCTGTTGCCTTTATCTGATCGTCTTTAAGCTGGATATCGCTACACGTGCAGGTTTGCCAACCACTGCTGATTTAGTCATTTCTGCGACTGGCTTGGTTTGTCTGGCTATCGCCGTTTATCGCTCATTGGGTCTGCCAATGCTGGTTGTTGCGGGGGTCTTCGTATTCTATGTATTCTTTGGTCATCTCAGTTGGATGCCGGAAGCAGTGCAGTGGAAAGGCGCATCTTTCGGTAAGGCAATGTGGCATTACTGGATGCAAGGTGAAGGGGTCTTCGGTGTCGCACTTAGCGTATCCGCGTCCATGATTTTCTTGTTTGTACTCTTTGGCTCCTTGCTGGAACGTGCAGGCGCGGGCAATTATTTTATCAAACTCGCCTTTGGTATATTGGGGCATTTTCGGGGCGGGCCAGCGAAAGCCGCCGTCGTTGCCTCAGCGCTAAGTGGCGTTTACTCCGGTTCCTCAATTGCCAATGTTGTCACCACCGGAACCTTTACCATCCCTTTAATGAAACGCACCGGATTTTCTGCTGAAAAAGCGGGTGCGGTTGAAGTAGCCTCCTCAACAAATGGTCAGTTGACGCCACCCGTCATGGGAGCTGCGGCCTTTTTGATTTCGGAGTTCACCGGAATTAGTTACCCAGAAGTCATCAAGCACGCATTATTACCCGCACTGATTTCTTATATTGCACTGGTTTACATCGTACATCTGGAAGCGCTCAAGTTAAGCCTGAAGGGCATGGAGCGCCCAACTTCCCACATAAGTGCCGCGCAGAAAGTAACCGGTTTCCTATTTGGCTTTATCACCTTTTGTGGGCTGGGTGCAATCGTATATTGGGGACTTGGCTGGGTGAAAGGTACTTTTCCTGACATGACAGTTGCTACTGCTGTGGGAGTTTTCTTACTGGTTTATTTGACTTTGGTATTTATCGCAGCCCGTCGGCCAGATTTAGAAATGGATGACCCTAACTCACCGTTGGTGGAGTTGCCCAAGGCAGGTGAAGTTTCCCTGACCGGTTTGTATTTTTTACTGCCAATTATTGTGTTGTTATGGTGTATTTTGCTGGAGCGCTTATCCCCTGCACTCTCTGCCTTCTGGGCAACCGTGGCAATGATCTTTGTGGTCTTAACACAGCATGCTCTTAAATCATTATTCCGAGGGGAGATGAGCCTCGTAAAAGGTCTGTGGCGAGGCGTGGAGGACTTCTGGTTCGGCATGATTGGTGGCGCGCGCAGCATGATGCCAATTGGCGTTGCCACAGGTGTTGCTGGCATCATTATCGGCACGGTGTCATTGACAGGAGCACATCAGGTCGTTGGTGAGTTTGTTGAATTTCTGTCTGGTGGTAATCTTATTCTGATGCTGGCGTTGGTCGCGGTGATGAGCCTTATCTTGGGTATGGGCTTGCCAACAACCGCCAACTATATCGTGGTGTCATCGCTTATGGCTCCGGTTATCGTATCAGTGGGCGCACAATCGGGTCTGGTGGTGCCTTTGGTCGCCGTGCACATGTTTGTGTTTTACTTTGGCATTTTAGCCGACGATACACCGCCGGTGGGACTGGCAGCGTTTGCCGCCTCTGCAATCTCTGGTGGTGATCCAATCCGCACGGGTCTGCAAGGATTTGCCTACGATGTAAGGACGGCGCTACTGCCCTTCCTGTTTATCTTCAATACGGAATTATTGTTGATTGATGTGGGCTGGCTGAAGGGATACTTTGTCTTCTGGGTGGGAACAGTGGCCATGTTGCTGTTTGCCGCGGCTACTCAGGGTTACTTTATTGCAAAAAGTCGTCTCTGGGAGTCACTGGTACTGCTGTTAATCGCATTTACGTTATTCCGTCCGGGTTTCTGGCTGGATCAAGTAGACCCACCCTATGTGGAGAAGCCGGGCGCTGAAATCATCAAGCTGGCGGAAGCGCAAGCAGTCGGTAAGCCATTGCGTATCCAGGTTACTGGCCCCGATTTTGATGATCCTGACAAGCAAGCGCAAATCACGCTCATGGCTAAACTGGGCAATGAAGGTGATGGAGTGGCACGCCTTGGTAAGGCAGGACTCACCGTCATAGAAGAAGCTGGTATTGCCAAACTTGATGAGCCAATGGCAGGCACGCCGTTCTTTACTACTTTGCAGATGTTTGACTTTTATGCGGATGAACCTGTCAAAGTGAGCAAGGTCGAACTGCCCGCTGATCGTTTACCAAAAGAACTGTTCTACCTGCCTGCTTTATTATTGTTATCAGGCATAATTTGGCTACAGCGCAGACGGCAAACACAACCAGCCTTCTGGGGATAGTATCCCCAGGGCAATCGCTTGAAACTTAGCAAGGAAATTAGGCATAAAGGAGTTTTTTTGGAATCCTCCCTATGTCAAAGTCTCTGAACAAGCTACTGGAATGT
>PDWI01016830.1_pt1 | contig 10978 bp, 7 predicted proteins | sample 1430891 | NCBI WGS metagenome assembly PDWI01 (sample SAMN01162508, study PRJNA174530) | Oral metagenome, whole genome shotgun sequencing project. | biome: Marine environment; feature: Marine mammal; material: Swab sample of the gingival sulcus; isolation source: swab sample of gingival sulcus... | reverse complement strand
CAGCGCGCGGTCCACATTGCCGGATATGTCCCGGCTGGAGAGGTCAAGGGAGCCCCAGTCCGGAGTGTCCCACGCCCACTGTCCTGCGCCTTCCAGGGCGTGGGAGCCGATGAGGAAGTAGCTGTCCGTGAAGCCGGAGCCGGCCCAGGGGCTGCCGTAGCCCTCCAGCCCGATGCTGGAGAATCCCCCGTCATAGGCAAAGGTGAACTGGCCGAGGGTGTCGATGAGGCTGGCCGGGTTGTTGTTGACGAAGCGGTAGAGGTTCAGGCCGCCCTCTGTGCCGATGGGATCCCGGCTGACAAAGCGCCCCATGTCCGGGCTGTAGTAGCGCTGCTGGTAGTAGTAGAGGCCGGTCCCGGCTTCCGCGTATTTGGTGGCGAAGCGGAAGGGGTTGTCCTCGGCCCGCGGGCCGTCGATACGCAGCAGGCGGCCGTAGGGGGAGTACTCGTATCTGGCGAGGGCGGTGCCGTCCGCCCCGTAGAGGGCCACCAGGTTGCCGTTGCCATCGTAGGACGGGTAGGCTGGCTCCCCCGTGGCCTGCCCCGCGCCGCGCGCGGTGGTCCCCACGAGGCCGCCGACTCCGCCCGCGCCCTGCAGGGTGCCGCTCCAGTCCAGCCCCCAGTAGTATTTCCGCTCCCTGGCAAAGGTGGCTCCCCCGGCGGGGGTGAGGCTGTATTCCGCTTCGTGTATCATGTTCCAGCCGTCCCAGTAGTAGAGGGTGGCGGTGGCGGGGGTTGTGGAGAAGCCGCCGCCGTTCCAGGCGTAGGTTTCCCTGAGGTAGCGCCGGTTCAGGTAGTCGTAGCGGAAGCGGATTTTTACCGGGGTTTCGCCGGCGGCGATGGAGGCGGGGGTGCTTTCCATGCCGGTGAGGCGGTTTTCCGCGTCCCAGGTGTAGAGCCAGCGGGCGTCGCTCCTGAGGTTCCCGCGGGCGTCGTAGGCGAGGTTCTCAACTGCCGGGCGTAGGCGGGCGGGCAGCGGGTGCACGGTGAGGCTGTCCTTCTGCCCCCCGTTCACGGAGTCCGGCCCTCCTGCGGCGCGTTCGAGCGCGTAAAGGTCCAGGGTGTCCCGGATGTAGCCGCTCTGCCCGTGGGGCCGCAGGGGGTAGAAGGTGTGGTAGTAAGGCCATTTGTTTTCAAGGCGCGCGGGTTTCAGGAGGTTGCCGGGCCGGCCGACTGTGATGACCCGGTTGCCGGGGGCGGCGCCGCTGACCTCGATCCAGTCCGGATGCTGGAGGGATGTGTACTGGTTCAGGTTGTTCGTTGTGCAGGAGTATGTCTGGTCGGCCACGCCTGCCCCGGTGTCCACCGCCTTGCGGGTCATGCTTTTGCGGTTGCCCATGGTGTCGTATTCAAACCCGAGCCCGCGTCCGGGGATGCGTTTGGCGTCGTTCCCGGTCACGGAGGGGCTGGCGCCGGTGTAGACGTCCAGCCCGGTCAGCTCGTTCCTGCCGTTGTATGCGTATGTGGTGAAGATGCCGGGCCCGTATGGCGCGTAGTGCCGGCCGGCCTGGGTCTGGCTTTCCCTGCGCCCGAGGTTGTCATAGGTGTATGTGTGGCTGGTTTCCAGCACGCCGCCGGCTGTGGTGGAGATGGAGCCCAGCAGGTCACGGTCCGCCTCGTATGTCCTGCTCTCCACAAGGGGGCTGCCGATGAGGGTGCGCGCGGAGACTAGGCTGCTGCCGGGGGCGTAGCTGTAGCCCACGGTGTTGCCCTCCACGCTGACGCTGTCAATCCTCCCGCCGGTGTCAAAGGTGTAGCCGGTGGTGTAGCGCGTGGCCGCCAGTGTGCCCGCGGTGCCGGAGGCAATGCCCGCGCTGAGGGAGCTGAGCCTGCCTTTTACCGAGTTGGCTCCGCTTGTCTGCTGGTAGCCGTATGCAAAGGCGTCAATCCCGTGGCCGCTGTCGTTGCCGGCAAGGCTGGTGATGGCCGTGTAGTAGGACGGCAAGTCTGTGGACAGCAGCCGCATGGCTGTGGCGCTGCCGGTGCCGCCGGAGTAGTCATAATGGTTCGTCCATGTGTGTGTGCCGCCCTCTGTGACGGTGGCCACGGTTCCCGCCCGGTGGTAGGTGTAGGTGATGTCCGGTGTGCTGTCCGGGTAGTCCACGGACTTGAGTTCGTCTGTCTTGGGGTAGTAGCTGTAGGTGGTGGTGATGGCGGGCGCGCCTCCCCCGGCGGGGGTGGTGCGTGTTCTCATCCTGCCGCGCTGGTCATAGGTGTAGACGGTGGTTTTCCCCGCGGCATCGGTGCTGGATTTCAGCAGCCCGGCGGCACCGTAGTAGAGCATGGTGGTGATGTCCCCGGCTGGCCAGTGGGCCGCGTTAAAATCGGGCACGGTGTCTCCGGTGTTCTGGTGGTAGGTGTGCTGTTTCCAGACCAGACGGGATAAACGGTGTCGCCCCAGGTTTTGGTCACCTGGCCACGGGTGTTGTAGGAGAAGCGGTCTGTTTTCCCGGCGGGGTTTTTCTGCCAGTCGATCCTCCCGGCGGCGTCATAATGGTACTCCGTGGTATACCCTCCGGTGCCATCAAGTATTCCTGTTGTATATTTCCATACCCGTGCTTTCCCTGCCTCGTATTCTGTGGGGCATGGCCTCGTATTCGAGCCTTCCCGCCCCGTCATACCGGTATCCGGTTGTGTTGCCCTGGCGGTTTGTGGCGCTGGCCAGCAGGCCCATCACGGTGGTCTGGCTTTCCGTGCTGTTGTCCGGGTGGGTGGTTACTGACACGGTGGTTGCCGCGGCGCGGTCCAGGGTGACGTCTGTGGCCGTTTTGTTCCCATGAACGTCGATAGCCTCCGCGGCGGAAACCCGGGTGGCGTCCAGTCCCGTGAGCTGGGAGCGGGTGACCGACTCAAATGCCACCGGGGTGTCAGACGGGTAGACTTTTGTGCTGGTGTTGCTCCATGTTTTCCCGGAGTCGGTGACGAAGGTGGTTTCCGTCCGCGTGAGGCGGTCAGGGCCGGCGAGGGTGAGGGCGTTGTCCCCGTCGATGTCCGTCCCGCTGAGGATCACGCTGCCGAGCTCACCGTATTCAAACAGGGTGCGGATACCCGGGCTGCCGTTGGTGGCGCCTTCGGCCACTTCGGTTTGCTCGGTGTAGTTTAACCTGGCGTTATAGAGGTCAAAGCTGTGGATGGCCACGGCCTTTTGCCCGGTGGCGGTGCTGTTTTCCAGCCTCGTTGTCCGCCCGAACCAGTCCTGCCATGTCGCCTCGTACGGGTGCGGCACGGGGCTTGAGGATGCATACCCGGTGTCCACGCGGGTAACCAGGTTGCCGGTTCCCCCGGCAGTGTCATAAGAGTACTGGTAATACCGGGGGATAACCGCATTGCCGGTGACACTTTTCAATCTGCCGTTGCGGTGGTAGACACGGGTCTCCACCCGTCCTCCGGGCCGGGTAATATCGACACGCTTGCCCGCCCCCGGCTCCCTTCCGTAAGCGTAGGTGGTAGTGAGCCCGTTCTGGTCCGTCTCACTGAACACAAGCCCCGCCACATCCAGCTCCCTGGAGCTTGCCAGGGTGTTGCCGGGCGGGCCCACTTCCGTTTCCACCACACGCCCCATAGCGTCGCGCCTGATGTTGGTTGTTAGCGACGCGGGAATACCGGCAACTCCGTGGCCGCTTGAGACTGTCCGCGATGTTACCCTGTCCAACCCGTCATATGCGAAGTCTGTGCGGGTTCCTGTTTCATCGGTCTCATAGGTTTTCCTAAGCCCCTGGTATCCGGCCTCGTAGATCACCCGCTCATGGGCGGCAACTCCGTCACTCTGGCGGATTTCTGTCACCCTGCTGAAGTTGTCATACGTGTAGGTCTTGAGGGTTGTGAGCTTCCATGTGCCGGCCGTGTCATATACCCAGGACTCCTCGCGCTTGAGCTCTCCACGGGCATTGAACGCCTTGACGGATTTGGTGGATTTCCCGGGTACCAGGTCAACGGCATCAATCTGGAAATCACGCCCGCTGTGGTTATGGGTTGTCCGGCCATGGCTAAAACGGCCCAGCATATCCTGGTAGAGCGCGTTTCTTGCCGGGCCGGGGTAGGAATGGTTGTCAATCATCCGTATCGCGAGCTCAAGGGGCAAGCCGTAAAAAGTCTGGTTCGTGTACCGGGATGTGACGTCCACTTCGTATGTCACGTCACTAAAACCAGTCTTTTTCCCCAACACAGAAAGCTCCACCCATGCGTCGGGGATCCCTTCGTAACTGGCAACAGCCGCATAGCCGTAGCTTGTCTTCACGTTATCCTCACGCAGCTTGTAATACGGCTTGAAAGCAAGATTGTAGTCAAAACCGGAGGCATGCTGGGAAGGGACATACCGGGCATCGTAGCTCGTTCCCTCCGTCTTGAGATCATCGTATGCTTGCTGGTTGTGGTAGTAATACCTCCTCTGTACCTCGATGAAATTGTTACTGGCTCCTGATGCCTGGAAGTCAAGGGGGAAGGCAACAGGAACGGCTCTGGAAAAATGGGTTTTTACATAACCCTGGCCAACCTTGAGGCTGCTTTTCGACTTAATCCGGCTGGGGTTCACTTCATCCCAGCCAACACCCTGGGAAATTTCCTTCAACACCGCTTGCCCGGCTCCGAAAGCTGAGGATATCTGGGAAACACCCCCGTTTTCATTGAAATTGAAGCCGTCACCCTCTGCAAACACATCGAACTTCAAGGTGCGGTGATAAGGGTACACCGCATAGAAAGCCTCATAGAGAAAATTGTTTTCCGCCCACTCCATAAAGTTGTGGATCGGACGCTGGCCGTTGCCGCGGTATTGAACGTTCTCGTACTCGTAGTAGTGCCAATTACCAAATTCATCCTGGCTGGACTTGGGCAACCCGAAGTAGATGTCACCAAACTGGACATTCTCATCGTAATACGTGTAAGTCCGCGTCCGCTCACGGCCGGCATCACCAGGGTTGAATGTCTGCGAGATTATCTTTTCACCAATTTCCTGCTTTCCCTGCGGATTAAAAGAGCGGTACACGTTACGTATCCGGTAAGTTTTTGTAGCCACAGCGGGAAGTCCCGGAGGGGTCTGCCCGTAACTGACCGTGACATCCTCCTGCCGGTTGTTTCCGCTGGCACTGTTATCCACCGCCACGGACTTCTGGTAGGCACCTCCTGTGACCGTCAGATTCCAGTCATCATAGGTGCCATCGTTGGTCTTGGTGATGACACTGGTTATCGTGCTGCCCGCACCTGCCTTGACCAGGGTCAGCTGGCCGGTTGCGGATTTGTAAATGTGGTACGTGACCAGAGCCGGGCCGGAAGGCGTGTACAGTCCGGTGCCGGAATGGTAAGTCCCGGTTCGGTAGAAACGGATTTCATATCCGGTGACGGCACCGCCGGAAAAGTCCGTGTCCACGATATCCACCAGGCACTGGGGAGCCTTGATCTGGCGGATGGATTCTTCCGTTCCATCGTTGTCCAAATCCTCATAGACGAGCTTCAGGTCACCGGGGTTACACGGCGGAGTGTGGACTCCCAGGTTGGCACGGGTATAGGTCAGGGCTGTCAGGTCATCATCACAAAGCTGGATCATTCCCGCGCTTCTGCCGTTCCTGAGCCTGCCCAATCCCACTTCCCATTTGATGTCTGCAACACGCATTTCACTGGCTTGCCCGGCAGCCATTCCACGGCCTCCACGCAGTACGGACAAGCTGCGCCACGCGATTTCGTAGGTTTTGTCTTCGGCGGCATTGCCCTCGATGTAAAAGGCATTCTTGAGTTCGCCATCCACCTCGGCGATGTATCCTTCCGGCGCATTGATCGACATTCCGTAGCGAATGCCCTGCTGCTTGTTGATCCGCAGCTTGTACACCACTCCGGGTTTTACCGCCCTGCTGAAACTCTTGATTTCCATGCGGGGTATCGCTTCCCCGGTATAAATATCCTCGCCATCAAAGGAAATGTCCACTGCCCTCGGGCCGCTCTGCCAGTTCTCATTGAAAAAATCAAAATAGAAATGGGTGTCAAAATCACACGCCCCCCCAAGGTTGGCCCTGAGACCGGGTGAAATGAACAGCAACAGGAAAACTACTTTTGTGGCTGCTAAAACTAACTTTCTCATAACAACGGTCTATTTTCTGTCTGTGGACTGGCTTGCTTCCTGGGGGGCTTTCCTCTCGTACAGGCCATCACGCCCCACAACAATGGTCTTCATGCCTTTGGGCTTGGGATCCGGCTGGATGCCGTTTTCCCACAATAGCTCGTACATATTCCCGGGCTCTCCCTTGGTGTCCCCGCCTGCCCGCACGGCACCTTTTTTCCCGGCTTGCTTCCCGGGAGGGTTCTCCGGCAAAACCCCGTCTTCCGCCGTATCTCTGTGGAAATATATGGCAGCCCCCACAATCAGAAGCAAAATAATGGCACACAGTTTTTTCATAAGCTTAGTTAGGTTGGTAAACATTCACAGCACCGTCGGGCGGGGCCGTTGTATAGGTTCTCACCGGGTGTCCGCCCATCAGGTATTCATCAAGGTTGCTGAACCCGTCGCCGTCCGGGTCGGCTGTGGGCGACTGTCCGGTGCTTCCGAAATGGGCAATCTCCCAGCCGTCCCCGAGCCCGTTGCCGTCGCTGTCGCCAGCACCGTCAGGCACGCCGTCCCGGTCACTGTCAGCGGAAAGCGGGTCAGTCTGGGGCGTGGCATCAAGCTCGGCCTGGTTGCCGATGCCGTCGCCATCGAAGTCAGCCAACCCGGGATGGTTTGTCGGAATATTGGTCATCCGTACACGGAAAAAAAACTTGTCCTCCGTTGTGGGGAAAAAATAGGTGTGGCTCCCGGCACCATGGCGCAGCTCACTGGCGAGAACCCAGTTCTGTAGCGAAGGGCTCATATGCACAAAATAGGTGTGGCCGGCGTGCCCCGCCCAGACAAGTTCGGCCCCCGCCTCCGTTTTGTGAACCGAGATCACACAAGGCTCGGGGGAGGTGTGTTCGAGGCTGCTCGCAGGCAAGGTCGCGGCTACAAAAACAGTGATTATTTTTTTCATATGCGGCGTTTGTTCGGTGTTGGTAGTCTTTGGGCCGGAGCCTTGGACATGCACTGCTGCCACCTCCCCGTCCGTTGCCAGACGGGTCAAGCCGACCACACGGCCACACGGATGTCAATATTTTTGAAAATATCCGGGTAGGGCGCGTGCTGCCCGTGGCCGGGGTTGTTAGAACCGTCCGGTGATTAGCTCGATGAAATGTTTCCCCGTTTTGGTCAGGGATGCGCGGTGGCCGGTGCCGGTGATGATGCCCTTGGTGTGGTATTCGTGTTTGGAGCGGCACTTGCGGACGGATGTTACCCTTGGAGCGGTGACGCTGCGGTTGCTGGGGCTTACGGAGAGGGGGATGCCGGAGGCGCTGAAGGCGATTTCCCACGACGGGGTGCGGGTTTTGTGGTCGCCGCGCGCGAGCCACGGGTAGCGGGTGACGATTTCCAGGGGCTCGGGGAACTGCTGGCCGCGCGGTATGGTGACCCTGTAGTGCACGGGCACGGATTCCAGGTACTGGGGGACTGTCAGGCTGCTGTTGTCGCGTTTGGCCATGAGGTAGGCGGCGACGTCGAGCCCGGCGATGTTGATGCCGTTGTGGTTGCCGTGGTGGCTGGTGCCGCCGAAGTGTTTGTCATGCCACCCGGTGAAGCGGGTGGAGAGCAGGAGGCCGAGCTCAAGGTGGAGGTGGGCGCGTTCGCGGTTGATGCCGGTGCCGGTGTATCCCATTTTGCCGATCGGCTGGCCGGGGGAGACTTGCTGGCCGGGTTTGACGCGGGTTTCTGACAGGTGGGCGTAGAGGCTGTAGATCGGGCCGCATTTCCACAGGTGTTCGATGACGATGTACTTGCCGTAGTTGCTTAGTTTGGGTGAGTTATTGACGTAGGCGACGATTCCGGCGGAGATGGATCTAACTTCGTCTAGGGGGCGGCCCCGGCGGTCGCGCTTGACGGGGCGGATGTCGATGCCTTCGTGAAATTTGGTGCCGATTACCCCGTCTTTGGTGCGTTTTAGGTTTCTAACGAAGCCGTATTTTCCTGCTGTCCATGCCTTGCTACTGCGTCCCTCGAAGTGGCGGTGGACGTACATGTAGAATTTACTGCCTTCGCCTTGGTAGAGCTGGTCGTTAGCGGTTGGCAGCATGACGGTGTCTGGCTGCTGTGCCCTGACTGGCAGGGGGGGGGAAATGAGGAGTATGGCCAGGAGCAGCCGGGTGGCGAGGTGGTACCATGTTTTCCGGTGGTGTTTCAAAACGGATCAGAGGGATAAGGGTGGATGGGGGGAGCGGGTAGCGGGTGATTACTTCCTTCGTTTTTTCCTTTTCTCGCGTTTTTTGGCTTCTTTGAGGCGGGCTTTCCATTTTTTGGGGTCTTCGCCGATGCGGGGTGCCAGTTTGTCGTAGAGTTTGATTTCCTGTTGTTGGATGCCGCTCCAGATGACGAGCATGCCGTCTTTGACCGGCTTGTCGATGCGCACGACTCCGAGTGCCTGGCCGTTGACGAGGGCGAGCAGGAGTTTGCCCCGGTTCATGGTGGTGGCTTCTAAGAGTCTTTTGCGGCCGTGGGCGTTGAGTTTAAAAACAACGCCGTAGGTGCGGTTGTCGTCGGCGGGAAACGGGCTGAAGGCGACGATGTCCCTGGTGCTGATTTCGGGAACTTTGCGGAAATACTTGTCGCCCACCACGGTGCGGACTTTGCGGGCGAATTTCGGGGCTTCCGCGGCGGAACCCTGCATGTGGAAGGAGACGGAGGCGGGTGGTGTTTTTTTTCCGCTGGCACAAACTGCCGCGGGCAGGACAAGCAGGGCGAGAAGGATCAGGCGTTTCATGGGGGGAGGGTGAATGTTTGGCGGGGGTTCTGGAAGCAAAAAAATGGCCGGCGGGGGGAGGGTGAGTGCCCCGGCGGCGGCCTGTGTGTCTATTTCCTGTGTTTTTCGAGGTAGAGGTCGTGGTATTTGATCGCCACTGTGCCGACGACTGCGGCGGTGCCAAGGAGGGTTTCCTCGGTGGAGGTCACGGGGACTTGTGCGGTTGGTTTGGCCAGTCCCATGACGAGCTGGCCGTAGCTCTGGGCACCGCCGACGTGTTGCAGCAGCTTGAGCGAGATGTGGCCTGCGTCGAGGTTGGGGAACACGAGTACGTCTGCGGGGTCGCATCTGGCACTCTCCGGGCACTTGACCTCGGAGGCGGTGGCGTCCAGCGCGACGTCTGCCTGGAGTTCGCCGCTGATGTCGAGGTCAAGGAAGGAGTCTTCCGCGAGTTTGCGGGCGAGGGTGGCGGCGGCGGCCATTTTTTTGGCGGACTCGGTTCCTGCGCTTCCTCTGGTGGAGTGGCTGAGCATGGCGATCCGGGGTGTCCGCCCGAGGAAGTGGCGGGCGAGTTTCCCGGTTTCGATGGCGATGGCGGCGAGTTGGGGCACGTCCGGGTCTGGGATTACGCCGCAGTCGGCCACGAACAGGACGCCCCCGCGCCCGAAGTTCTGCAGGTGGGGGGCGACAAGGATGCCGGCGCCAAAGACCTTGGGCACTGATTTGACGGGTTTGATCATGGTCATCACGGAGCGGAACACCGGGGAGGGAAGGGATGTGTTGCCGGCGATCATGCCGTCGGCATGGCCGTACTGCACCATCATGGCTGCGAAGTTGTGTGGCCGGGCGACCAGCTCGCACGGGTTGGCGATGTCCCGCCCCTGGAAACGGGCGACTTTGCGTAGCCGCGAGCAGAAGAGGTCTAGCTCGGAGGATTTGGAGGGGTCGATTACGTTGACGAAGGTCATCGGGATGGCCTCGTCGCAGGCCAGTTTTCTGATCGCTGTGCGGTTGCCTAACAAGATGGGGATGCCGATTTCCATGGCGACCATGCGGGCAGCCACGCTCGGGGAAATGGGTGTCGCTGGGCATGGGAGTCGGGTTGGTGTGTGTGGTGGCCAGGTCCGGGGGGAGGGGGACTGTGTCCGCCGCGGGCAGCGGACGCCGTGCCAAGGTAACAGGGTGCGGCGCCGTTCCGCAAGGGAGAAGTCTGGTGATGCCGGGGTGGTAGTTTGCCTCAGGCGGGGTACAAAGAAACGGAAGAGTGTGGTGACTCTTCCGTTGTGATGACTGGCCTTGTTAGGGCTTTGGTGCAGGATTACTGCTTTAGCCTTTGTGGGGGCATTTTTTGGGTGCGCTGTCCTTTTTGGGGCAGCACTGTGGCTTTTGGTGGTGATGGTGGTAGCCGAGTGTTGCTGCTTCCGGGTAGTTCTTTTTGATCCATTTGTGGACGCCTTTGCGCTCTACGGGGCAGAGTTTGCCGTCGCCGTTTTTGTCGAACTTCTTGAGTACGGCTTGGTGGATCTCTTTGCGCTTGGCTGCGATGGCCTCGTGGGCGGCTTTTTTCTCTTGTTTGCAGAGTTTGCCGTCGCCGTTGGTGTCGTATTTCTTGATGAAGGCGGCTTTGCGCTCGGCGCGGTGTTTTTTCATGGCTTTGCGGGCGGCCTTGCGTTCTTTTTTGCAGAGTTTGCCGTCGCCGTCTTTGTCGAATTTCTTACAAAGTTTTTTGTGGGGGCCTGACGGGCACTGGTTGTCGCCGAGTTTTTTGTGCGGGTCTACCGGGCATTTATTTGCTTTTGGTTTGTTTGTTGTTGGATTCTGCGGGGCATTTGCTGTCGCATTGTTTTGATTTGCAATTACATTTTCCTGTGCATTTGCAGTCGCATTTTTCGGCGCATTTGGGTTTGCAGCCGGATTGTTGTGCTTTGCAGCCGTTGTGTGCGGTGGCGGAGAGGGTCAGGGCTAGGGAGGCAGCGATTCCTGCTGCCAGTGTATGGATTGTTTTCATGGTGTTTATTGTGCTGTTTGGAGCGGTTTTTGTTGGTGCGGCTGGAATGCCGTCCGGGGGTTGGATGGTCGGGCAAAGTAATCGTTGGCTACGGATTGGCAAATCCTATTTTTGCAAATCTCATTGCCAGTGCTGCTTATCCACGCTTGGATGGGCGCGCCTATGAGTGATTCCGGTGAAAAAAAGAA
>PDWI01009690.1_pt1 | contig 10978 bp, 12 predicted proteins | sample 1430891 | NCBI WGS metagenome assembly PDWI01 (sample SAMN01162508, study PRJNA174530) | Oral metagenome, whole genome shotgun sequencing project. | biome: Marine environment; feature: Marine mammal; material: Swab sample of the gingival sulcus; isolation source: swab sample of gingival sulcus... | reverse complement strand
ATGTAATGACAAAAGCGTATTACAAAAAATAGGGGAATCGGACAGTGATTTGATCACAGTTTGATACTGTGTCTGTCAGAGTAAATGTAGAGTTTTACATGAGACATTTATTAATAATCCTGCTGCTCTTCTCTCTCTTTTCTGTTCCTGGCTGTATCTTGTTCCCAGAAAATATTTCTGCAGAAACTGTCAATAAACAACTATCATATACTATTAACAATAAAAGATATTATCCAATTCCCTCAGCAAAAAACTTTTTCCAGCAGGGAATTGCGTCATGGTATGGGCCTGGTTTTCATGGCCGGAAAACAGCCAATGGCGAGATATACAATATGTATGCAATGACAGCAGCACATACAATCCTTCCGATGGACACCATACTGCGGGTAAAAAATCTGGAAAATGGTCTGGAAACAATTGTCCGGGTAAATGACAGGGGGCCTTTTATTAGCAAAAGGATTCTTGATCTTAGCTATGCCGCAGCAAAAACTCTGGGAATGCTACAACCAGGAACCGCAAGGGTCGCAATTCACGCACTTGCAACAAAGGTAAACCCTCAACAAAATAAAACAACGCAAAAAAAACGGACAATTCGCCCTCCAGAAAGGCAGGGAAAGGAGTATTACATTCAGATTGGTGCATTTTTTAATTATAAAAATGCACTCCGTCTGCAACAATCCTTTTCTCATGTCAGGCAAAAAACTGTGATTAAGCCCATAAAGACCAGAAAAGGAAGAATCCTCTATCTGGTGCAAATATACGCTGGAAAAATCTACCAGAATGCACAGCGAATTGAAAAGAAACTGCTAAAAAAGGGCTACAAGGGAGCCTTTGTTATCAACAACCAGTAAAAAACTCACAGCAAGGAGTTACCAGACAATCTCATCCTTACCCTGTTTTTTCAGGTACTCATTACAACGAACAAAAATACCTGATCCCAGAAAACCTCGATGGGCAGAAAGGGGAGAAGGGTGGCTGGTAGCAAGAATCAAATGCCTGCTTTCTTCAATCAAGGCCGCTTTCTTCTGGGCAAAAGCTCCCCAAAGCATAAAAACCACACCTTCTTTTTTTTGCGAAATTGTCTCAATAATATTATCTGTCAGATGATGCCATCCCAGAGACACATGAGAATTGGGCTTTTTCTTCTCCACTGTTAAACTGGCATTAAGCAGCAAAACCCCCTGCTCTGCCCAGCGAGTAAGATCGGTATCACAACTGACCGGTTCCCCATTATAGAGAGAATTATTTATCTCTTGGAGGATATTGCGTAAAGATGGAGGCATCGGCACACCATGACGCACAGAAAATGCCAGCCCGTGGGCTTCCGGCCCAATCCCCGGATGCTCGTTAAAGTATGGGTCCTGACCAATAATAACCACCTTTGTTGCGGCAAGAGAGGTGAGACGCATCGCGGTAAAGACATCTTCCCGCCGCGGAAAAACAGGACGGTCTGGAGAAGCTGCCGCATAGGCTCGATCACGCAATGTTTTATGCACCCCCTCTCTCATTAGAGGCACATTTTCTTCCCACAACGCAGACTGCATTTCATCATTCATAGTATTCCTCTGCTATTTCTCATAAAGATTATGCGACACTATATAGGAAGCAACACCAAAGGGGAGTAGCTGCAATCTCTTATTTCCACGATCATTGCTCTGCAAAGAACGTTTAATATCGCTAGAACTCACCTCTGGAGGCATAGCCTGTAACAGGAAAATATCTTTCAACAAGACATTCTTTCGACAAGAACGAAAACAACCATCCATAAAAACATACCCCAACCTGGCAAGCAAGGTATATAATTCATTATCAGCATAACCTTGTCGCGGGGAGATTACGGTATGAACAAGTGATAAGATATCCTGCCAGTTTTTCCAGCTCTCTATACCAAGAAAGGCATCAACTCCAAGAATAAAAAAATAACGCCCAGCCTGTTTCTGTAGCGCCATTAATGTATTAATACTGTACGAGGGTGCAGGCAACTCTTCTTCAATGGAGGAGATAGAAAAACGCTCTTCAGCCAATTCATCCAGAGCCAGTTGCAACATTGCCAGACGATGAACATAGGACGTCTCTTGCGCTTTATGGGGGGGATCTACTGTCGGCACAAACAGCAGGCTGTCAAGCGACATTTCCACAAGAGCTGCCCGAGCGACAGCAAGATGACCACAATGAACGGGATCAAATGCACCACCATAAATACCAATATGCGGTACTTCCGGTAAAGACAAATCCGTTTCCCTTCCCCTCTCATTCACCACTACCCTCTCCAACATCCTGCTCTTCCTGCGCAGCCCGTTTACGCTGATGTTCGATAATCTCCATCACTCTTTCCCGCAATTCATCCAGTCCCTCACCTGTTTCTGCAGAAATAAGCAGGATATTACTGATAAACTGCGAAAAATACTCAACCAACTCCTCTTCTATCTCCTCAATCATTAAATCTTTTTTATTAAGTACCAAGATCTGGGTTCGATCGGCAAGTTCCTCTTTATAAAGAGCCAGCTCACTGGCAATGGTATGATAGTTCTCTTTTGCTCCATCATCAGCCATATCAACCACATGCAGCAGCACAGATGTACGCTCAATATGGCGTAAGAATCTATGACCCAGTCCAACACCCTGATGAGCACCTTCAATCAATCCCGGAATATCGGCAATGATGCATGGCTCATAATATTTATAGCGCAATACCCCAAGCTGCGGCTCCAGGGTAGTAAAAGGGTAGGATGCGATTTTAGGAGTGGCAGCACTCAACTGCGACAACAGGGTTGATTTTCCGGCATTAGGCAAACCAACAAGACCTATATCAGCTAAAAGTTTCAGTTCAATTTTCAGCCAGAACTCCTCCCCCTGCTCTCCATTTGTCGCAATACGAGGGGCCCGATTTGTGCCACTGGCAAAATGGGGGTTTCCCAGCCCTCCATGCCCACCCTTGGCCGCAACATAACGATCTCCTTCTTTGGCAAGATCAACAAGAATCTCATCACTCTCTGCATCCTTGATAATTGACCCTAACGGCACTTCAACAATACAATCCTTACCGCTGCGGCCATGCATATCCCGTCCCTTACCATGTTCTCCCTTTTCTGCCTTGAAATGAGAACGAAAGGAAAAATCAATCAAGGAGTGCAGAGACGATTTGGCAACCAGAATAACATCGCCACCCCTGCCACCATCACCACCGTTGGGGCCTCCTTTGGGAACATATTTTTCACGACGAAAGCTGACACAACCGTTGCCGCCATCTCCAGCCTTGACATAAAATTTTGCTTCATCGATAAACGACACAGCCAAAAGCCCTCCCTGCCTTTTTTCGCAGATCACCACAAATATCATAAAAAAACCCGGCCACTACCCAAAATGGAGTAAAGACCGGGTCTTACAACCTCTAAAAACATGCAAGAGAACAATCCCTTGCGCAATTAACTATGCAGCAGGGTAAACACTCACCCGTTTTTTGTTCTTGCCAAAATCTTCATAGGTGACAACACCATCGACCAACGCAAAAAGCGTATAATCACGCCCGCAACCAACATTGGTACCTGGATGAATCTTTGTGCCAAGCTGACGCACCAAGATATTGCCCGACTTCACAATCTGGCCACCAAAGCGTTTTACTCCTCGCCGCTGACCAGCACTATCCCGCCCATTTCTGGAACTTCCACCAGCTTTCTTATGAGCCATCTTCCACTCCTTATCCTGCGTCAGCCCGGTAACTGACTATTCACATTCAAACTATATAACGGCATACGGTTCAACAACAGCCGCACATTCTCCTATAAAGAGATATTTTCTATCTTCAAAGCAGTATATGACTGGCGATGGCCACGCTTCAAACGATAACCCTTCCGTCTTTTCTTCTTAAAGACAATAACCTTCTTGTCTTTTCCCTGCTCGGCAATTTTGGCTGTTACCTTCGCATTCTCAACAACAGGCTGACCAATGGTAACATTTTCTCCATCCGCAACAAGCAATACATCATCAAGACTAACGCTGTCACCAACATTGCCTTCAAGCTTTTCAACCCTTAACTGATCTCCGCAAGCAACCTGATACTGCTTACCACCAGTACGAATAATCGCATACATATTGTTACCTCACAAAAGAACTTGACTGACATCCGTAACGAACATCAAAATAATAACGAGAATTTTCCATTAGAACATGATTTTTCTTTACTGTCAATCAGAATCAAGTTCCTGACGCAATTATTTTCGCTTAACAAGGTGCCTGCAAACGCTCCTGCTCTTTTCTATGACGAATGGAACAGGCTTTCTCAAAGGCACTTTTTTTACCGTGTCGGGCAATGGACACAGAAGTTTTTCCCTGCTTGCCCAGCGGCGTTACCCAACTCACCTCATAGCGATTCAATTTATCATTAAGGCGTACACCAACAATGCCTGTACCTGAACTACTTACAGTGACAACATGCTTGTTTGTCCTTATCTTTCCCAGTTTTTTCTCGGTTTTATCCCTCCAGCTTATCGCTGAAAGCAGACTGGAGTTTTTACCGCCACATTTCCGGTCAGAAAAGAATTTTGCATGAGTCTTTCCACAAAAACGCACCCGTACATACCAACCATGAGTACGTTTACTTTCCTGATCAATTCTGGCGATATCCTTATATTTTTGCTTACTACTCACCTGCTTTTTTACATACGATGTGTTATCATACATATCTATCCTCCCGTGAAGAATAAAAGGAATTCCTGAACAGACAAAAATTCCACCAAGTCTTAAATGCGAAAAAAAATTGCCACAGTAAAAATTACTGCTTTGATACAAACTTCACCGGTAATGATAAAAGAAATAGCAAGGCTCCTGTGTAAATTTTCGGCAAATAATTCCAAAACTCCCTGAAAAAGGGAAACCACACGAACATTATATAGTTCGTTTTTTCAGTAAGATAAAATATCCTTACTTGACTGAAGTCTACCACAGCACAATGTAAAAAAACAGGTATATTTTTCAGAAAATATCGAAAAAAAAGCTATATAGTTAATATCTAAGGAAAAAGATATGGATAAACCTACCATTGTAACACTACAGCAGACAATAGTCAGGCTGCGGGGAGAACATGGCTGCCCATGGGATAAAAAGCAGACTCCGGAAACACTGATCAAATATATCAGAAACGAAACCGAGGAGTTGATAGAGGCTATAAAAAATAACGATATTGATAATACTTGCGAAGAGTTAGGCGATGTCCTGTACCTGTTATGCATGATTAGTGCCATCAACAAGGAGAGAGGAAATTTTACCTTCACCCAAGTGATACAGGGTATCAATGAAAAGCTGATTCGTCGCCACCCCCATGTTTTTGCCAATGCCACCTATAAAGATGAGGACGACCTGAACAGACAATGGGAAGCCATCAAGGCAGAAGAGAAAAAAGGGAAGAAAAAATTGCGATGAAAACTGCTACAGCACACTCACCTCAACATTTTTCCTGACTTCAGTGTAAAGAACCAAAAAAATCTGCTCCATACGACAAGAGATCACCTGTCGTCAATCCAGCCCTCTTCCACCCCATGACAGGCAACCAGCCGCTCACCATGCTGCACCAACTGGGGAATTTCCTCCCTGCACCGCTTTCTCGCATAAGGACAACGGCCATGAAAGACGCAGCCGGATGGTAAATTGATCGGTGTTGGCACATCCCCCTGCAACCGCATATGAGTAAAGCCTTTCCTGTTAAACTGAGGAATGGCCGAGAGCAGCGCCCTGGTATAGGGATGAAGCGGATTTGCATATAACTCTTCAGTTTTTGCCAGCTCGCATAGAGAACCAAGATACATCACCGCTACCCGGCTGGAGATATGCTCCACCACTGAAAGATCATGGCTGATAAAGAGATAGGTCAGCCCTCGTTCCTGCTGCAACTCCATAAAAAGATTAAGAATCTGCGCCTGAATGGAAACATCAAGGGCGGCAATGGGCTCATCGGCAACAATAAACTCCGGGTCAACGGCAAGAGCCCTGGCAATGGCAATCCGCTGCCGCTGGCCACCAGAAAATTCATGAGGATAACGATTACGCCAATCAGGATCAACACCAACCTGCCGCATCACATCCGCCACCCGGTCATCCATCTCTGAACGGGAAAGCCCGGCTATATGAAAGCGGATGGGTTCAAGCAATGTCTGATACACTGTCATACGGGGATTAAGCGAGGCATATGGATCCTGAAAGACCATCTGCATCCTGCTGCGAAAAGGTTTAAGCGCAGAAAACGAGAGGTTGTCTATACGCTGACCATTATAAACGACTGCCCCCTCTTCCGGGGCATAGATACGAATAACGCAGCGGGCAAGAGTGGATTTGCCGCAGCCGGATTCGCCGACCACACTTACCGTCTCGCCCCGGTCTATACCAAAACTCACGCCATTAACAGCACGAACCATCGTCTGTTTACGGCGAATTTTTCCCCCGGAAAAGCGGAGCTGTTCAAGCAATCCACCAGAGATATCAAAACGTTTTACCAGATCGCGTATTTGCAGAAGAGGTTGATTATCCATAATTTTCTAACTAAAATTTTCCCCTGCCGCATGAGCGGCATGACAGGCAACAAAACTGCCGGTGGTTTTCTCCATCAATTGCGGTATTTCCGTCTTGCAACACTTTTGCCGCACATCACAACGCTCATAGAAAGCGCAGCCCGCTGGCCTCTCTCTCAAATTCGGCATTGAACCAGGGATCTGATTCAGCCTGCCGCGACGATCCACATTTTGCGGCAAGGCTCCCAGCAGCCCCCTGGTATAAGGGTGCTGCGGATTATTGATAATGGAGTCGGTTGTCCCCAACTCGGCGATACGTCCGGCATAGAGTACGGCAATCCTCTCTGCCACCTGGGAAACAACCGCCAGATCGTGGGTAATAAGAATCAGCGCCATATCTTCTGCCTCACATAACTCCAGCAGCAGCTCCATAATATCGGCCTGAATAGTCACATCAAGGGCAGTGGTCGGCTCATCGGCAATAATCAGCGATGGCGAAGTGAGAAGAGCAATAGCAATAACAATACGCTGCCGCATTCCTCCTGAAAACTCATGAGGATACTGTTTTAATCTCTTCTCCGGTGAAGGAATCGCCACCTTGCGCAGTTTTTCAAGACAGATTTTTTCCGCATCATCACGAGAAATAACCTGATGTGCCTGCAAGGTCTCCACCATCTGCTGACCAATGGTCAATACTGGATTTAAGGTCATCATCGGGTCCTGAAAGATCATGGAGATACGATTCCCACGGAGCTGACGCATCTCCTCCTCCGAGAGTTTTGCCAAATCTCGCCCTTCAAAAAGAATCGAACCACCAGAGATATACCCCGGCTTGCTCACCAGATTAAGAATACCAAAACCGGTTACCGATTTCCCCGCTCCCGATTCCCCAACCAGCCCCAGACGCTGGCCACGATCAAGAGTAAAACTGACACCATCGACAGCAGTAAGGCCAAAGCCTCTGAGTTTAAAGGTGATGCGTAAATCACGCACCGACAGAAGAGGTTGTTCTTTTTCCACCGCCTTACTCCTTATAGAGTTTCGGATTGAGGTAATCCCGCACCCAGTCGCCAAGCAGATTGATAGAGAGAATCAACACCACCAGTGCCACTCCGGGAAAAAGCGTAATCCACCACGATCCGCTGAAAATATAATCAAAACCGGATTTAATCAGAGAGCCAAGAGATGGCTGGGAAACCGGCATCCCCAGGCCAATAAAGGAGAGCGCCGCCTCGCTCATAATGGCATTTGCCACCTGAACAGTGGAGATAACCAGCACCGGCGTCATCGTATTGGGCAAAATATGGCGCAGCATAATACGCTGCTGCTGCAGGCCAATAACCCTTGCCGCCTCGACATACTCCTTCTTTTTCTCGGCCAGAACTGAAGCCCGAACCGTCCGTGCATATTGCGGCCATTCGGCAAAACCGATAATCACCACCAGAATAATAATGGCATAATGTTCATAAACACCCATGCCAAAAATTCCCTGCAACAAGGCACCAATAAAAATTGCCACCATATAGGTAGAAAAAGAGAGCTGCACATCGGCCATGCGCATCAAGAACGCCTCAATCCGCCCGCCCTTATATCCGGCAATAAGGCCAACAATAATGCCAATCACTGATTGCATAAACACAGCACCCAGACCAATCAGAATAGAGACCCGCATACCATAAAGCATGGTGGAAAGCATATCCCGCCCCTGCGGATCAGTACCCAGCAGAAAACGGGGATCACTCTCATCCTGCCACACTGGCGGCATCTCTGCATCCATAAGATCAATGGTTGTCTGATCGTAGGGATCAAAAGGGGCAAGCACTGGTGCGCCAAAACTGACAATAAACAGAAACAGCAGAAGAAGGAAACTGGTAACAGCCAGCGGATCTCTAAAAAAACTATAGCAGAATGCGGATTCACGTATTTTCTTCCAGAGTGTCATTATGCCCTCCCGCTAATCCGCACTGTGGGGTTGACCAGGCCATACACCACATCAACCAGGGTATTAACCACCACAAAGATAAAGCCGACAAAAACCAGATAAGCAACCATCAACGACGTATCTGCCCGTTCAACAGACTCAATAAACATTGACCCCATTCCCTGCCATTGGAAAACAGTTTCCGTCAGAATGGTAAAGGCAATCAGCGTACCCAACTGCACCCCGCCCACCGTAATAACGGGCAGCAAGGTATTCTTAAAGGCATGAACAAAAAGAACCCGGGAGTTTTTCAGCCCCTTTGCCCTGGCAAATTTTACATATTCGGTCTCCAGAGTCTCCTTCATCTCCGCACGAATAAGGCGGATAAAAAGGGGCAGCATAATGGAGGTAAGGGAGATCGTAGGCAGGACAAGATGCTTGAGTCCATCCCAGGTAAGAAAGCCCGACTTCCATCCGGGAAAAATTTCCACCAGCTCACCCCGCCCAAAGGATGGCAACCAGCCAAGCCAGACAGAAAAAACATAAATCAATAAAATGGCGGTGAGAAAAACCGGAATAGAGACACCAATAATGCTTGCCCCCATAAAAAAGCGGGATAGCCATGCCCGAGGATAGACCGCCGCATAAATCCCGGTGGGAATAGAGAGCAGAATAACCAGAATAGAGGTGGTAAGAACCAGCTCCATCGTCGCAGGAGCCTTGGATAAAATCACATCTACTGCCGGTTTCTTAAAATAGAAGGAATTGCCCAGATCACCACGTATTGCCTGACGGAGAAACCGCCCCCACTGCACGATAAGCGGGTCGTTAAGCCCAAGTTTATCCCGCAGTGCTTCCCGTTCGGCAGCAGAAACGGAAATACCGGTAATCTCCCGTACCGGATCCCCCACATTCTGCTTGATAGCAAAACCAATAACACTAATAACCAGCATAACAAAAACCGCCTGTGTTATGCGGCGAATAATAAAGGCAAACATTACGCCTCATATATAAAAAAGGAAAGAAAAGGCGGGTGCAGAAAGACCCGCCCAACAGCCACAACTCCAGCCTATTTCATATTCAAATCACCGAAATAGGGGAAATTCATAACATTGACAATCTTGTCAGCATTCTCCAGCTTGTCATCTGCTGCCCAGGAAAGCATCTGCCAGTGCAGAGGCACAAAAGCCGCATCCTTATAGAGAATCTGCTCCACTTCCTGCAACATTTGCGACCGCTTGTCAAGATCAGTCTCGCTATAGCTGGCAAGAGTTAGTTCATCAACCCGCTTGTTGCAGTAGTTGCCGCTATTATACTGGCCCTTACCGGTCTCTTTATTGGGACACATATAGAGATACTCATAGAAATTGGCACTATCTTCCGTATCGGAGTGCCAGCCAATCATCTGAATATCAGCAACCTGCGCATCAAACTCATCCCAGTATTGCGCCTTTGGCATCGTCTTTAACTCAACCTTGATACCAATCTTTGACAACATCGCAGCGGTTGCCTGGGCAATTTTTTCATCATTGACATAACGATTATTGGGAGCAATCATCGTTGCTGTCAAGCCCTTTTCATAACCCGCTTCTTTCATCAAGGCCTTTGCTTTTTTCAGATCATAACGCGGAACAAGCGATGTATCATGCCCATCATAACCTTTGGGAGAGTTCTGCCCGGCAGTAGTTGCCCGTTTTTTCATGATCTTTTTCACGATACCGGGATTATTGATTGCATAAACAATCGCTTGACGCACCTTTGGATTGGCCAGCGCCGGGTTCTTTTTACCGTTAAGTTGCAATGTGATAATCCTTGATCCAGGAAGAGTAAGCAACTGCAATTTACTGTTCTTTTCAATACGCTCAAAATCCTGTGGCGGAACCGGCATAATGAAATCAACATCACCAGAAAGCAGAGCTGCAACCCGGGTAGCATTCTCGCTGATCGGAGTGATAATAATCTCATCGACATTACCTGTATTCTTATCCCAATATTGAGGAAACGCCTTCAATACCCAACGCTGTCCCTGCTCACGCTCAGCAACAATATATTTCCCTGTACCAGACTCTGAACTATTGGCAAAGGAGTAGTCGGTTTTTACAATAGCACCCTTATCCATACCCTTTTCATCCTTGCCGCTATAAAATTCGGAATCCATCGGAAAGATATAGGTACACATATTAAGAGTAAGACCATAGGGAACAGAAGTTTTAATATCTATGGTATAGTCATCAATCACCACCGGATCAGCAAAACTTTCAAAGAGACCTTTAAAATCCTGACTTTTTTTGAGCCGATTCAAGGTCCAGACAACATCTTTGGCAGTAAATTCATTCCCGGAATGAAACTTTACCCCTTTACGCAACTTCATCCGCAGAGTAAGTGGATCAATCCTCTCCCAGGAAGTTGCCAGACGCGGCACAATTTTCATATCCTGTGTCCAGCGCACAAGAGGATCAAAGACAAGATGGGAATACTGCAACATCCCGCCAGAAAGCTGAACATGAGGATCCAAAGAGACCGGATCCGCATCCATTGCCAATTTCAGCGTCTTTGC
>PDWI01009689.1_pt1 | contig 10979 bp, 16 predicted proteins | sample 1430891 | NCBI WGS metagenome assembly PDWI01 (sample SAMN01162508, study PRJNA174530) | Oral metagenome, whole genome shotgun sequencing project. | biome: Marine environment; feature: Marine mammal; material: Swab sample of the gingival sulcus; isolation source: swab sample of gingival sulcus... | reverse complement strand
CTGCAACAAGTCCATTCATTGCACTAGCATAATCAGTAAAACCTGCTACTGATAATTTAGCAGTAGTATCTAATATAGATTGAGCATCTGAAACATCTCCCATAGATGAAACTAATTGATAGTTTCCTTCTGTAATTTGTCCAACAGATATTCCATACTTAACTGATAATTCTTCCGCACTTTTTTTAATATCTTTGAAACTTTTATCTGATATAGTTCGAACTTTTAATATTCCTGCTTCAAAATCTGCATATTTTTTAACTGCAAGTCCAGCACTCGCACTTAACCCAGCAAACACATATTTTGAGCTTCTCGCTAAACCATTTAAACTTAGTTTTAATTTATTTAAGTCGGCGGCTGCTTGATTTACATTTTGGTACAATCCCACTGGAAATCTAGTTAATTGGGGTTCTAATCTGTTAGCATCCGCTCCAACTTTTGTAATACCATTGTCTATTTGCTCTAACTTTTCACTAACATTACCTTCTAAATCTGCTTGTAATTCTAGTCTTAATGCTTCATCACTTCCTATCATTTAACCTCCTTTCTTTTGAAATAAAAAAGCACCTAGAATTAACTAAGTGCTTTGTAGTAAATTTATTTAATTATTTTTTATAAAGATTATCCAAGCGTAGCTACCTTGGGTCTCCATACCTTATACCTAAATATAAGGGGCGATAGCGCTACAATCCCTATCCTCTAATCTTTATATATTATATGATACACCTATTTTTTGTTTTTGTAAAGTAATTTATTTTTTTTCAAATACTTCTCTAATCTATCATCATTCAATTTGTGCCCTGTAATTACTGAATTTAAAAATTTACTCTGTTCTTTATTGTTCTTTAAACTTAATTTTATAACTAAATTAAGTTTTTTATCTTTTATATTTTTTATTGCCCAGATTGTATTATTTTTCTTTTCATCTTTTAAAATGTAATCTGGATCTTCCACAACACTTTTAAAATTATCTTTTAAAATTTCTACTATTTCGGGATGCCTATCTTTTATATGCTCTAATCTTTCTTTAAATAAGACAACTTTGCTAGTATTCAACTCACCAAATTCATTTTCTAATAGTTCTTTTTGATTTTTATTTAATTCTTTTGCTCTTAGGACAATTTGCATCTTCTCAACAACCTTATCTTTTTTCTTTAATTATACCACCTTTATTAGAATTATCAATTTTTTATTTTAATTTATTAAATCCATTTTTTATAAGTTCAATATCTTCTACCCATTCCCAGTCTTGATTATCAAGTCCACCTGCTTCTGGTAGAAAAGCAATTTCAAATCTGCCACTCATTCCATCAGATTTAAGATATTTGTGTAGTTTAGATATTCTAACATATATTTCATCTAAACCTTTATTGATGTCTAAATCAAAATCTAACTCAACGCCTTTATTTACTGCAATAATTACTCTGTTAAAGTTTTTTCTTTTATCTCCAAGTTCTTTTTCTGTTCTAAAAAACCGTTCTTCTCCAATACATCTGTAACTACTTCTTTTAACAATTCATCTTCATATAATTTATTATCCATTACCTCTAATAAAGATGATACTGTTTTATCTTTTGGTGTAATATCTTCTCCATCTTGCACTATTTTTTCTATTACACGAGATAACAAATAAAAATTAGGAGAATTTTCAAAAGTATTGTCTATATCAAATGTCATTTCTCCATTAGCACCCATTTTTAATTTAGGTGCTTGTGCGTGTCTATATCTTTCTTTTTCTCCAGCAGTTAATCTATCTCTATATTCTATTAAAGTCTTATCATTTTTCTTTTTAATCATTATTCGTCATCTCCTTTAAATTTTATCATTAAATGTGAATTTTCAGTATTATTTACAGAAGCCTGTAATTCCATATCATGACTTCCAGCACCTTTATAATCTCCTCTTTTATTTGAGTTAATAAACATTTTTGGTGCAGTTATTATTACTAAATCTTGTGCTGTGCTATCTCCTAACTTAATAATTGCTTGGGTAGGAGTTCCCGCTATCATTTTAGTTTTCATAGCTTTAAAACTCACATTATCATATTCATTTTTTTGTATAGTTAATTTAGTTTCAACTTGCTTAACTCTTCTTATTTTTGTATTATATAAACTATTTAAAGAGCCTTTTGCTTCAATTCCATTATCAATTACTAAATCTACGCCTTCAATATCTTCTGATACATCACTTCCATCTAAATTTATATTAGAGTAATAACATCTTAGAGAAGCCCCTCTGTCTTTTGCTCCCGTTACTTTTCCGCCTGCTATATCATAAGTTTTACCTATAATATCAATTCCACCTTTAACATATCCACCAAGAGCAATATTTAAACTTAAATTTGAAATAACACAATCAACATAAGTCCATTTTTCATTATTATCTGGGTCAACTAATACTACAGTATAAAATGCTGGTTTCGTTGTCGTCATCTTATAAGTATCAGTTGCTTTCTCATAAGAAATAGCAGGCATTAGTTCTTCTAATACTTTGACTGACATTTCTAATGGTATATTTCCACCTACTTCTATTTTTCCTACAACACTATCGCCCTTTGCCGTTACATCATTAAATACTTCACTTTCAAGTGCAGTTATATTTTCTTCAACACTAAAATCAGTTGCTCCTGCATCTATAAGTTCAGTCTCTATACATTTATTTTTTTCACTATCTTGTTTTCCTATATAAACTTTTACCATTTTTACCTCCTATCTAATTTTAAATTTATTTCAGCCACCACATTTATAATTGTATTTTCTTCAAGTAGTTGTGTCTTTATTTCTGTACCAACATAAGTTATTATACCCGCTTTAACTTCTTCATTTTTAAGTAATTCTTTTATTTTTAAAATAGCTTTTTCATATTCTAAATCAAAATTATCTCCGACGTGATCATCATAATAATTCATTCTAAATCTAATATTTTTATTATCTGGATTACCTAATAAATTATATTCCCATTTTTCAGACATCGGCGTCAATACAATGACTGGCATACAATGGATAAGCTCATCATTATATTCTCCAATTCTACACTCTACATCTGACACTTCTCTTATTTTTTTCAATAAATCTATCATATAAACTTAACACCTCTTTGTGTTCCGTTAGTTTTATTAACTCTTTCTGTTTTATCATTAAATCCAGTTATATAACTATTTAAAAAATCTAATTTATCTTGTGATATTTCATCTTTTTCTAATTTACTATATAACGCATACTGTAAATAAAAGCCAATCATTATCTTTTTAATCTCATCATCTATCTTATCGACATCTGTATATAGTAAACTTCCTATGTAGGCTAAGGCTTCCGCTTCTAAACTTTCAACATATTCTTCAAATTCTGTTTCTTCCAATCTCATTGCTCTTCTAACTTTTTCTAGCAATGTTTGAGGTATAGTACAGTTCATCTTCTATCTTTTACCTCCTTTGTAATTCTTATTTATAGCACTAGGATTAAGTCCTGCTTGTTCTAATGCTCTTTCTAAAAAATGTTGTCCTTCAACAAACTTTTTTCCGTTTGCTTTAGATTTCTTTTTTCCTGTTCCTAATCTTGTCCTGTGCCCAAAATTAACGTGGCTTGCATAATGTGTATTGTTATACAAGTAACCATAAACTAAATCTCCATAAATAGCTGCTGGAATAACTCCCCAATTTTTTCTAAGTAATCCTCCAGTGTGCCCTTTTCTACTTTTACTAACAGGAGTAAGTGGAACGACTGTACTTTGTACCAGCAATAATTTTTCATTTATTTTATTTTTTAGTTTTTCTTGTATTTTTTCTTTCAATTGATTTCTAACAAATAAAGCAAAACTCATTCCACTCCTCCCAATTATTATTCAGGCTTTTTAGTTAGTAAAGCCATTACTTTGGTATCATCTTTAATGTATAAACCATAATGTTGGTCAATATTTACCTTTGTTGCCTTATGGTCAATATCTCTTTCTTTTTCAATCAATGGACTTCTTTTTAAAAGTAATGCTACTGCACCAGCTTCTACTATTAAATTAGTGACTATTGTTCCTTTAACTATTTCTGGATTTGCTGTGACTACTAATTGAACTCCACAAATCTCACCTATTGCACCGCTCATTAAAATTGGTTTCCCACTCATATCTTTTAATGCTAAGAATTTCTCATCTTTTCTTAATTGTGCATATTGTTCTGGTGTAATAAACATTACTCTTGGTACATTTATTTTTTCCCCAAATTTAGTTAAGGCATCTGCTACAATGTCATAAGATAGAGCCGCATCTTTTTTATCTACTTTTAATGTTGCTTTCTTTAATTCAGTTAAGACATCTGCATCTATTTTTCTCGCTATCGCCATTGATAGTTGAGATATACCTTCTCCTAATGGGTCGCCATAACCAGATAACAATGCTTCATCTGAGAAATGAACCCCTTTACCAATTTTTTTAATTGTCATTGTAGTTTTAGAAGTTGTTAGTTTTTCATAAGGTATTGCTCCTAACTCTGCAACTTCTTCTGCTATACCTATAAGCCCCCATTTTGGAACTGTAATTGTATTTCCTGGTACCCCTTGAAGTCTAGTATCTACACTTAAAAGAGGTGCAAAAACTAATTTGTGAGGTAAATCAGTTCTCACCATATCTGCCATTACTTCTGGTATTACTACATCCGCTATTCTTGTTTCATTTGCCATATTATCTACTCTCCTTTACTTAATTTATTATATAATTCTTGGTCTTTTTGATATAACTCTGCTTTTTCTGCATAAGTCATTTTTCCGAATTTTTCCGCTGTCAAACCTGTGTAATTAATTGTAGGTTTTATATTGCCGCCTACTGCTGTTTCAGCCTTTTTATTGATTATTTTCTTCAATGCCTCTGCTGATTGTTTTATTTCTTCTTCAGTATCGCCTTTTACATAATCCCACAGTTCTACTTCAAGTCCTAATTTCTTTAAGGCTTCTGTTCTAAAATGATTTCTTTGGAATGCTTCAAGTTCTGCAATTTTTTTATCAGTTTCAGCCTTATATTTTGAAAATTCTGTTTCTGACTCTTGTTTAACCTTATTTATTTCAGTTTGCTTATCAATAGAAGCCTTTGTTCTAGCCTTATCTACTTCTCCCTGAATAAATTTAGTAATTACATCACTTTTCATTATTCCTTCCATAATTTCCTTATTCCCTAATACATCTTCCAATTTTACAGTTGCCGTTGTTTCTTTGTTTTCAACTTCCCCTGTCTTTGTTTGTTCTTTCATTTGCTAAACCTCCTATATTTTTGTATTAAAAAAAGAGTTGCCCTTTAAAAATAAAGTTCCCCTCTTATATAACTAACTATTTCTTTTTGTTATGCTTTCTTACTGTGTAAACTGCAAATCCTATTAAAGCTACTGCTCCTATAACTACATAACCTGCTGTTGTCATCTTTATCACCTCCTTGAATAAAAATGTTGTGCATTCGTATTTTTTAAGATATAGTATAAACAAAAAGGAGTTCTAATTATGAAAAATATAACAAGTACCCCAAGTTTAACTGAACAGCAATTAAAAGATTTAAAAGAAAAGAAGCGAGAAATTGAAAAATTATCTCAAAAGACAAAATCTAACTTAACTACTTCTAAAAATATATTAGAAAATCCGTATGCCAATGATATTAAAATAAAACCTATCTCTAAAATTTTAGATGATATTCAAAATGATACTAATAATTTAATTTCATCAATAAAAAATATTAACTCAAATACTTCTGATATACTTGATAATATGAAAAAAATCTATATCTGACAATGAAGAATCATCTAAAAAGGCTAATAGATATTCTATATTCTCTTTAATTATTGCTGCACTTTCTTTTTTATTTTCTGTCTATGTTTATCTTTCAACTAATAATTTACTTTAATATCAAATACATAATATTAAATACTATTGTACAAAATGATATTGCTAGTGATATTGTTGCTATTACTTCTGAATTTATTTTTAATTTCATATTTTCTCCCCCTACCTTTTTTGAAATAAAAAAGCACCTAGAATTAACTAAGTGCTTTGTAAGTTTATTTAATTATTTTGTTTAATATTTATCGTGTAATGCTCTTTGAGTTGAAAATCTATGTTTTTCTGTTGGTACAGATTTACCTAATCTTTTTCTTAAATCTTGCCATTCCTTAAATTGTTCATCACTCTTAGAAGCGTTAGAACTGTGGCTCAAAAATGTAAATCTTGCTATTTCTTTATCGTTTAATTTCATTGTTTCAACACCTCCAAGTATAATGTGTTTTCCTCCTCTTTAATAACCTTATATTTTTGCCCCATATTTAAAAGAAATTCTCTTTCATCTTCGTAAGAACTCTTTGAGTTAATATATATCCCTTCCGTTCCTTTAGGTGCATTTATAATAACTTTATATTCTTTTTCTAAACTATACTTCTCTTTTGCTTCTTCAGAAAATTCTTTCATTATCCCTTTATCTAATGTAGTAGATTTAAAACTATTAAATTCAGTTCCTATTTTTAAGTTGTAAAATTCTTTTTCGCTTATTCCTCGGTATAGAATTAAATCATCATCAAGATAATTATTCTTTAGAACATTTTTTATTCTTTCGGATGTTTCAGATAAGTTATAATAAACTCGTTCCCATTCAGCATATCTAACACCATCTTTTATTTCTCCACGAAGATATCTATTTATATTTTCAAACTCGTCACTAGTATATAATTTAAAACTTTCTACCTCTTCTTTGGTTAAAATACCATCTCCTGGTTCATAGCCAAATAATTTAAAAGTCTTGTCCTCATACCTTCTGATTAGTTCTTCATCCGCTTCTTTAAAGTCTATTTTTTTAACTACTTTCTTTTCTTCTTTAATTATATCACTTTTATTAACTTTTTCAATCTCTTTTTTAGTTTTTATAACCCTAGTTTTATTTTTAACTTTCTTATCCACCACTGGAACAGTTACACTTCTGCAAAATGGATGACAGAAAGGACAATTAACACCTATCTGTCTATCTTTCATATCAAATATTTTCCCATCTAACGATAAACATATACTAGAAGTTCTATCATCTATTGTTGCTATAAATTTATATTTACTAACTCCCATTTCTTTATACGCTAACTCTTTAGCGTTTTCTAATGCTCCTGTTGTTTCAGTATGAATAAGTCGTCTTGCTTCAAAATATCCAGAGCCTGTGTCTCTTTCTAATTTAATTGACATTTTCTTAAAGTCCCAACCTTGAATTAGTCCAGTGCTAATATTTTTCATTACTTTTTTGGCTAAATTATTTCTATTTTTCCATATTCTTGCAGAATAATTAGAGCCTTTCCAATTTTGAGATATTACCCTCTCAATCAATTTATTATCTAATTTAGCAAGAGTATTTCCTGCACCTCTAACTATTTTTCCTGTATCATCATAGGCAAAATGTACAACTTTTTTTAAGTGATTTGATATAACTTTTTCACTCTTCTGACTTGCAAGTCCTAACTGAGTATTGATACTATTTATAAGTTCTTGTTTTCTACTTACTCTAGTTCTTCCAGCCATTATATCTAATTCTTTTTTTAGTTTTCTACCTGCTTCTGTATCTACTCCAAGTCTTTCTATTTCTTTAATATAACCCTTAATATCATATCTGAAATTTGCCAGTTCCTTTGTATTTAACATTTTAGTTAAATCAGCATTAGTAAATTTATTGTCTAAACTGTATTTTTTTATAAAAATAGCTAAATCCTTTTCTAAATTCTTTTTAGCATCTTTATAAATTTTTATCAATTCTTTTTGTTTTTCTATTGTTAGTTTATGTACTTTATCTTCTTGTTTAATAAACCTTTCAATAAAATAATTATTCTTTTTCTTCATAGATATCATCTGCTTTATTTTCAGCCTCTAATCTCCCAATTTCTATTGCTGGATTATCTACAAAGGTAGCAAGTTTTAACCTTGTTTCTGTTGATATGAGTCCCTCAAGGTTTCTTTGTATTTGAGTTTCTTCTAATATATTTCTAGGAGTATCTAATGTAAAACCAAAATCGACAGTCAAAGGGTCCAACCAACTTCCATCACTTGTTTGAGAATAAAAATCAAATAATTGATATAGAGCCTCTTTAAAATAATGAATAGTTTTTTTACAATTGTTATTTATAGGAGCCATTAAAAAATGTATTCCTAAGTTTGTGAGCTGTCCATAACCAGTTCTATCCCCATAAGCATCATAAGATTGAGCAAATTTAAAAATATTTTCTACTTCTTGATTTATTGCCTCTAATACACCAGCAATATTAAGATTTTTAGTTATGAAATCTGCATCTGCATTAGCTTCACCTAAAGATATTGCACCAGTTTGTACCATACTTGCTATTTGTTCATCAGTCGGTTCACAACCTTTAAATTTAATATACGCCAACCTAAACTGTTCTAATTCACTTGCTAAATCAGAATACATCTTATCAACTACCTCAATTATATTTCTCACTCTATATGTATCTGATAGTTCTTCTTTATTATTTTTAAATTTAAAAAGTGGAATATCATTAAATAAATGATTAACCCCACCTTTTACACCTTTATATTCAGATATAGAATTCACTGAACTTTCTTTTTTCTCAAAGAAATATCTTTTTTGCTTATCATACGCTTCTATTATCTCAATATCTTCATTTTTATCATTTTTAGCTTGTATTATTCTGAAAGCAAGTTCATCACTAAAATAACAATTGTATGGTTCTATTTCAATAAAATCAAATTTTCCTAGCTCATCAATATATGCTAGGCAACAACCATAACCAAAAACTGCTGCTTGAATACCTAACTCTGTAATAACTCTATCAAAAGCAGTATATCTTCTAAATTTTAATAGTTCATTACTTTTGTTATTTTCTTCATCCAGTGTTATTCTAATAGGATTTCCTAGATAGTGTCCAACTTTTGTATTTATAAGAACACCCACATAATCATGATTGATTTTATTATTAACTTTTTGTGCTCTTGGAAGTTTTCTATCAAATATTGTTACTTTTTTGGTTTTATATCTTTCCCAATCTTTTTTAAATATAGAATTTCTTCTACCCTGTTCTTCTAATATTTTTTTTATTGTAATTTCTAAATCTATCATAGCATTACTCCTTTTAATACTTTAAAGCCACCTTTATTCGTCATCTTTTCACAAACTCCAGTTAATGCATCTGGCCCATCATCGTGTTTGTTCTTTCCCTCTTTTTGATAAGACAAAATATCTTTTGCAAATTCTGGAAATCTATTTTGCCAATCTACTGGCATATAAATATTATTATTAACCCAAGCACTATTTGATAATATTCTTGCTTGTTTATTCTGTGATTGATGAAACCATCTAATAACTGTTTTATAATTACTTAAACTTTTTGTAATCCTCTCAACATTACGAGCAAATGCTCTACCACCGTTATTACTTTCAATATCTGCAATATTAACTTCAAAATCTTTATATGCTTTAGCAACTAAATTTTCTGTTATTTCCATAGGCTCTTTGGTGTAAATAATATCTAAAATATAAGCACTGTCCTTACAATCTGTATAAATAACATTACATAAATAATCTGCACCAGTGTCTGCTGTATCACAATATGCTTTTATTCCTTTTATTTTTTCTTTTGGAACTTCAACATAAGTTTTAAATCCACTATATAATCTACCTACAATATCTATTGGCTCTTGTTGATAGTTGGCATATACAATTGACTTGTCCATGTGCTTTGTTTTAAAATTAAAATCTTCAACACTTAATGTATCTTCATCTAATGCTGTGCCGTCATCATTGATAGCCTTATAACTTATATGTTCTACATCTTCATAATTATCTAAGATAAATCCTGCTAGATCATTTGTTGCCCACCTAGTCATTATAATTATCAATTTAAAACCTTTTTCTGTTCTCGATAACATCGTATTAGTAAACCAATCCTTGTGCTTCTCCAAAACATTAGCATTGCATGCTTCTTCTGCATTTTTAATTAAATCATCAATTATAATAATATCAGCACCAAATCCAGTTGCTGTTCCAGTGGGAGAAGTTGCCAAATAATTAGCAACTTGACTTCCCTCTAATGCCCATTTGCTTTGTGAGGCTTCTCCATATTTTATTTTGGTATCTGGAAATATATCAGAATAAACTGTTATTCCTTGTGATTTTTCTGTTGCTACCATATCTCTTACTTGCTTGGCAAATGTAGATGATAAAGTTTCATTATATGAGCCAGTCATTATTTTTAATTTAGTATTTTTGCCAAAAAGCCATTGAACAAACATTGTTGCTGTCCTCGACTTTCCAAATCTGGGGGGCATATTGATTACTATTATTTTTTTATCCGATTCAACAAAACTTTGAAGTCTGTTGCATAAATCAACTAAAAACTTTTTATCTTTCCTATAAAAATCTGGATGAAATAAATTACAATAAAAAAAGAACTCACGTCTTGCAAGTTCTTTCTGTGCTTCTAATTTTATTATTTCTTTCTTACCCATTTGCTAACTTCCTTAACTCTTCCGTCGTTAGCCCTTTCATAGGATTAGTTTCTAGTTGTCCCTTAACTTCTAATTTTTCAGTATATTCTCCATCCATTTTATTTAATATATCTAATGCTTTTAATTTATCAGTGTCTTTTACTTTTTTATTTTTTATCATCTCTGTAAGCCATTCTCTTCTCTCAACTGCTGACATTATAAGACTTGATTTCGCTTTTTCTCTTAATTTTTCAATGTATCGACAAATCTCGACATTTTTTAATAATAAGTGGGCTCTAGTTCTAGCATAACTTTTACTATACCCAGCCTTTATAGCAGCCTCAGTAGCATTACCACATGCCACATAATATTCACAAAAAGCTTTCTGTCTAACATTTAACAATGCTACTTCACCTCCATAAAGTTTTATAAATCACAAACCACCACTTCAAGTGGTGGTTTGCTCTATGCCTAAAAGGCACTATTGCAAGCATGGGCTGAAGCCATACAATTTGGTCTGCCTTATGC
>PDWI01009686.1_pt1 | contig 10981 bp, 16 predicted proteins | sample 1430891 | NCBI WGS metagenome assembly PDWI01 (sample SAMN01162508, study PRJNA174530) | Oral metagenome, whole genome shotgun sequencing project. | biome: Marine environment; feature: Marine mammal; material: Swab sample of the gingival sulcus; isolation source: swab sample of gingival sulcus... | reverse complement strand
AAATAAATTTGCATTTTTATAAAAAATCTTTATACTACTCATAGTATATTACTTATACATTTATATCTATATTTTATTTTTATGAAAATCAAAGACGCAGCAGCCAAAAAGGCTGTCATCAACCGCCTTCGACGAATCGAGGGTCAAATCCGCGGAGTCACTCAGATGATCGAGGACGAAGCAGCAGTCAAAGATATCGCTCAGCAACTTGCTGCCATCCGATCTGCTATGACACACACTGTCTACGAAGAGTTTTTCTGCGCAATGGACAAAATTCTTGACAAGAAAAACGGAGAAGTCTCTGAAAAAGATCTTCTCGAACTCCGAAAACTCCTCAAAGGAATCAGATAATCCTCAAAAGGAAATCAATAAAAAATCTCTCATAAAATGAGAGATTTTTTATTGTGTATGTATAACACCGACCCACCTGCCAGAATCTTTTTCAAAAATTGGAGCCCCACTATCCCCTGCCTTCAAAGAAACATCGGTCAAAACAATACCTGATAGGGTATATTGATTTCCATAAGAATCTATCGAATTTATGATGGCAGAATTTTCTATAATTTTCCCGGTCATATACTGAATCTTATTTTTTCTATATACTGGTATAAGTATATATTTTCAAATCTTTGTCAGATGCGGATAGATTTTTTTATGAGGATTTTCTGAATTTTCTCCACAAGAAATCCAAACGATATCCTTCTTTTTATCACGGTCATACACACGACAATTTTTTTGGTTTTTAATATGAATTTTTGCACTATCATCACGCACCGTGTGATAGGCCGTGACATAAATATTCTCTACTTTAAATACAGTACCGAGTAAAGTATTATTTCATTTTGAAACTACTATTGGAAGTATATTTTTTTCTCCAATCTGTGACAAAGTGTATTCTTTTTGGCAAGAGGCGAGAAAAAAAGAGGAAATAAGAATGAGAGATGAGAGGATTTTTGAAGTCATACTACGATAGTTTTATTTGAATTTCTTCCTTAAAAGTCGAATTCACGGCATAAAGATATATTTTTTGTGTACTTATATCAATATACTTTAATTTTTGTAATTCAGTTTCAATAATTTTTTCTATATTTTCTCTGTGTTTCTCAAACACTTCTCTATTTTGCATCCTTAGAAAAGTAATATGTGGTGAAAAAGGAAAATTATTATCCTCCACTTCATTTCTCTTATAAATTTTATGAAATTCATCTCTAAAATTTTTCAAAGGTAAATCCGTATCACTTGTAAAGTACAGTACATACCGATTTCCTTCTCATCTATAAAAATAATCATATCAAGAAAGTTTTATACTTTTATCTATTTTAAAGTGCTCAATAAATTTTTTGATTTCTGTTTTTAAATCATTATTTAGGTTTTTTTCAAAATAGTAAAGTGTAATATGTGGGGAAAGCGGATTTTGAAATAAAACACAATCTTGCATTTTATTTTCTTTTAAATATTGATACACTCACACGAAAAGATCCGAAAAATATTCAGGTTTTAATTCAATACCCACAAAATGAGAAGTTGTATACATAAAACAAAAATACAAAGCGAAAATATATTAGTTGATTCGAAATAAAAGTCAAAAAGAAAGTTTTGAATTTTTTGTAAATTTTTATATACTCATATCACTATGAAACACAAAAATATAATCTACATATCTGGGGACGATAGCTTTATGATCGAAAAAGATCTCCACTGGCTCGAAGAAAATTTTGAAAAAAAATATGGTGCAATGAATATCGAGCACCACAATTTGGCGGACTGGAAAAATTTTCATACAGAAACCCTTTTGAGTGCAGACCTTTTTAGTGAAAAGAAACTCTTTATCTTTCGTGGTGCCCAGCCAAAAGAGGATGCTAGAAAAAAAGAGAAAGATATGAGTCGAATCGAACATATCATCGAAAAAATCCACGACAAAATCCTAGAAGAAACCATTGTAATTTTTGCATTTCTTGGGAAAGAAGAAAAAAAACTCATCAAATGGCTGAAAAAAAATGCTACCGAGCGATCACACACCTTTTCGTGGAACCTTTCTCAGTGGGAAAAACAAAGTAGTTTACCAAAAACAGAAATTCAAAAAATCATCAATCTGTATCAGAAATACGAATCCCTCCGAGATAAATATGACAGTAATCCCCTGCTCGCTCACGATATCAATCACAGCCTACAAATGGCAGAACTCTTGTACGAAAAAAATGGAAAACTCGATACAGAAACACTCGAAAGCCTCGTACATGCATACGAATGATGAGCCCTTTTTGATTTTATGGATAGCATCCTTGCAAAAAATGTAGCATGAAGTTTACAAAAATTTGAACGATTTAAAGGATATCGAGACGGGGAGTTTTATCGATTCTTATCAGGACTTTTGACCTCACTGCGAAATAGCGCATATATTATAAGTCTACGAGAACTTGGAAAATCACAAAAAAAAATCAGTGAGATCCTCCCTGTTCATTCATTTGTCATACAAAAATCCTATAAAAGTCCGCTCACAAGACAAGAAATCACAGATTTTTACAAAAAAATACTCTCCGCAAAAATCGCTTATCAAAGATGAAAATGAATGAAAAAAAGTGAATTATGACTACTTTTTGAAATTGAACTAGGGCTAATAAATTTGAAAAAATAATTTTTTCTATATAATAAGGAGGAAAATTTTAGAAACCTATTATCTGATTTTCATTCTATTTTTATTTTACTTTTTTAAATTCATTCTTTATGAAAAAAATACTTATCACTGGAATTACACTCATAGCATTAACCTCTTGTAATGGAATTGGAATCCTAAAAAATGACGAAAATAAAACACCTACTTCTTCTGGGGAAGTCATATCAATTGAAAAAACAAACTCTTATACTGAAAGCACAGAAAATACAACAGGAACTAAAAATACAGCAACTGGAAGTGGAACTGAAAATACGGACGGTATTGTAAAAGATGGATCACTCGTGTCAGTCTACTACACACTCCGAGTCGATAATCAAGGTGAAAAAGAAGTCAAAGATACAAATGTCGAAGCAGTTGCAAAAGAAAATAATCTCTATAAAACAGGTGCAAAATATGAACCACTGCCAGTTCTCATTGGATCAAACCAAGTTGTAAAAGGATTCGAAGAAGGGCTTATGGGTATGAAAAAAGGAGAGAAAAAATCTATCGTCGTCCCAGCAGAAAAAGGATACGGAAAAGATACTATTACACAAACTATTGATGCAAAACAAATTGCTCCAGAATTCACTATCAAAAAAGAACGAAAAATCCTTGAAGATACTATTACAGATACCCTTACATTTGAAGATGCTCTTTTCAAGAGTCTTCCTACTGAAATTCAAGAAAAAATCAAATCTGCAAAAGCCGGTGAAAAAATTGATCTTCAAGGAAAAGAAGCAACTGTAAAAGAAAAAACTGATACCTCGATCACTTTCGAAGTCAATAATCTAGGAAATCCATTTCTCGGAAAAGAGAAAAAAGTTGGCACAAAAGTAGAGACTCCACAAGCGGACTTTATGATTAAAGAACTCACTGATACAGGTGTAACTTTGCTCATTACAAATAAAACAAGTCCTTTTTACCAAAAAGATTTTAAAGAAGGAGCAACTGCAACAGTACAATGAGATATGACTCTCACAGTGAAAAAAATCGCAGAAGATAAAGTTACTATCGAAATCCCAAACAAAAGTCCATTTGCAAATACAACTCTTTACTTTGATATAGAAATTGCTGATGTGCAATAAAATTACCATTCATATTCTTGCTCTTTTTCCAGATAGCATACAACCCTATCTCGATGCAAGTATTCTCAAAAAAGCCCAAGAATCTGGGCTTTTTGAATATCATATCCACAATCTCGCTGATTGGAGTGTAAAAAATACGCGTCGAGTCGATGATAGACCCTACGGTGGTGGGGCTGGTACTATTTTGACAATAGAACCACTTTTTAATGCACTTACTGAAATCAAAAATACATATCCAAACCTAGAAAAAATTTTCTATATGGGACCAGTTGGAATGCAAGCCAATCAAATATTTTTTGAAAAAGAAGCGGATTTTGAAGGAGAAAAAGAAATCTTAATCATCTGCGGACACTACGAAGGGATCGATGCGCGGATTTTTGATTTTTTTAATATCACAGAAGTGTCAATTGGAAATTATGTACTTTCAAGTGGTGAACTTGCGAGTCTTGTTTTTATCGATGCGCTGGTACGGCTCGTGCCGTGAGTACTATCCGAAGAATCCCTACAAGAAGAAACTTTTAGTAAAAACCTTTCTTGAAAAGGAGAATATCCACAATTTTCACGACCAGAAATTTTTAAAGAAAAATCAGTTCCAGAGGTTTTAATCTCTGGAAATCATAAAAATATAGAATCTTGGAAAAAAGAAAATTTACGAGAGATACAATAAAACAAATTCGATTTTTTAAAAATCCCAAACTTTCGATTGGGATTTTTTGTGTTTTAGAGGAATTTTAAAATTTCGTTAATCTTGTAGATAAAAACTATTTCCATCAATGAGTATCATTCTCTGTGGAGCAATAATTCATATACTCTGTGAAGTATTTTCTTGACGAGAAATAATATCTGCAATTTTTGTTTTATAGGCTACTATATCGATTAAGAAAATTTCAAATTCTGGAGCATTAAATTGTCCAATTACATTGACTTTATTCCCTTCTATAAGGAAAGAAAGTTGCGTGTACATACCATCTTCTTTTATAAAAGAAATCTCTATTCCATCAACTACTTTTATATTTTCGTTAGAAGATACATTTTCATTATCAGAATTTGAAGTTTCACTTTCAGCATCAATACCTTCCAGTTCAATAGAGTTGTCAGTATTTTTAGATTCAGAAGAAATTTCCTCATTTTCATCTGTATCCGCATCTGCATTTTCTTTCTCTTGAGCCTCTTGCTGAGAAAGACGAACAATCACATTATCTTGGATTTTTGGAAGCGGAGTTTTTTCATTGACAGCGATATATGGATCTTGCAAGTATCATTTATAAGCATTTCTTTGGATCATAAACAAAAATCCTTTGAGATACAGGATATCTTTTTTGAGATTTTTAAGTTCGTCCAAGGCTTGTGAATCTGCATCCTCAAAAGCCTGTTCAAGTTGATTTGCGTAGATATTTTCTATCAGATTTGTGATTTCAGTCACATAAGTGCGAAATGCTATAGAAACTTTTACAATATCCCTGTCGACTATCTCATCTCGCAAATAGAGTTTTCCATCCTTGACAATGACATAATTTCCATAGATCGAGATTCGAAGCCGGTGAATCATATTTGCATAAAATTTGTTGACAAATTCTTTTTGGATTTTATTTTGCTCTTCGAAAGTACTCAGATTTTCAGAGTATTTTTGCGTCGCCTTTAAAACCGTCAAATACAATTGGAAAACGACTCATTCCTCATCATCAAGCGCTTCTCGACTGATATACTCGTGCTTATCTGTAATTTTCCCAAAAATCGAAAACGCATACAGTGATAAATCGAGATAATCTTTTTTGTCCATCTCACTTGCGAGCATTTTACTGAGTTCTTTGACAGCTTGGAGATAGGTATGAATACCCGTCAACGAAGTATCTTCTTGGATAAGATTTTCTGAGAAAATCCCAGAGAGTACTGCAAACAATCGACTCTTTCCAGAAGTCGGTGCTACTCCGATAATCTCAGCAACTGCATTGTAGATTGTTTGATATTGGAGTTTATTTTTTTGGAGGAAGAGAGCAAATCGCCCATCAATCAAAAATTGCTCCATAATATTTTCGATCGTATTTCCTGATTTCAAAAGTTTTGCCTTCTCTAAAATCGAATCATACTGTAATTTAAATTTTCTCGTATCCATATCAGAGTCTGTCACTGCTTTCGAAAGAATAAAACGCAATTCTCAAAGAACTTGATGCATTTTTTTAGTTGGGTTGATAAGTCTAATATTTGCATTATTTGGATTAAATTCAGCATTATCATCTGCGTATTTTTCTAGGAGGGCCACTTTTTTGACTCGCTCTTGAAAAGATTTTTGAAGCATCTTAAAGAGAATTTTTGTATTTCGTGGAAGTCGTGATAGGAAGAAAGTTGCAGAACCATCTGATCGCATCAACCGGACATCAGCAAACTCGATACCAGTCCCGATATTTCCCTTCTTTCCTTGAAGAATTTGCATTATTTTTGTGATATCAGCATTTTTGAGTTCTGGATTTTGACTCGGATCAAATCGGATAAACATCCCTGGAAACAAAATAATATCAGTCATTTTCTTGCCATCAGCCAAAAAAGTCATCTCACCAATACTATCAATGCTGTATACCGAAATCATCCCGTCAGATTCCTGCCCGACATAGATGCTTCCATTTGTAATCGCTTCGAAAGTAAATCGGTTTTTTGCATCACGAATGGTGTAGTTTTGAAAAGGATCATAAAAAGAAAAGATGCTTGGCGTATCACCGATTTCTATGGTAGAATCATTTATTTTTTTGATAGAATTTTTAAATTCAGAAACTGATTTTCCAAAAGTCGGCAAGACAAAGGCCGAAGAAAGTCGCCCAAAAGAAACCTGCACTGCCTTGTCTTTTGGGAAGTCTTTTTCCGCTGGAAAGTTCGTTTTTCCAGATTTGACTTCGAGTGGCTTGAGTTGAATTGATCCATCTAGCATGATAGATGCCATAGAAAAAGTCATCGCGCTTTTCTCTGCTTTTTTATCAATTTTATCAGCAGAAGTTGCCGAGATACTCATCGTCAAAATGACGAAAAAGTAAGTAATGACGACTCATAAAATCCCAACAATGGTATAGCGAATATATGTAAACATACATAAAAATTAAGATACTCCTATCTTAGCATATTTATCTCAAAAAATCAAATTTCTACAGAAAAAACTCTAATTTTCTATTGACGAATATCAGTCTTTATTTCTGATAATTCTTTACAGTGTGTGGCAATATCTTTTTGAATGCTTTTTACAATTTCTGGTCGATCAGAAAAAATAATACTCACTTCCCTGTTGTTATCGAGTGCATTTTGTGAAAGATTTTGACTTCACAAGAAGATAATTTCATCATCAATAATTATAATTTTCGCATGTAGATAAGGACTACTGGCAATTTTCCAATTAAAATTTTTATATTTTTGAGCGGCTTCTCGATTTTCCTCAGTATTAGAAGTACACACGGAAATTTGGATATTTTTTTGAGAATTATTTATTTTTTCTAATTCATTTCGGATTTTATCATCAAATAGGTACTGTGTATAGATTTGGATTTTTGAATCTGCTTTTTGCAGAAGTGTTGTAATCTTCTCTCTCGCATCAATCGGTGCAACTGCAATCGTGTCTGGAATTTTTATACTTGTGTACACATTCTTATGATCATAGTCAGCCCAAAAAAGCGAAGTAAGAAAAGTATGAATTGTAGGATCTTTTCAAAATACAATATACTCGCGATTTTTAAAAAATGAATTTGTAAAATTTCCAGTACTTATAAAAAATTCATCATCAACGATTCCAAATTTTGCATGTGTGAATTTATATCGATCATTGTCTGTATATTTCACCTCCACTCATCGCTTTTGAAAATAGGAAATAATTGAGAGATTGACTTTTGGAGTTTTATAGACGTTTGGTTCGAGGTTTATTTTGACTTCGACGCCTCTTTTTTTCGCATCTATGACAGCATCTGCGATATTTCTATTCGTCCACATGTACATCTCTATCCAGATTTTTTTCTTGGCATTTTTAATTTTTGTGATAATTTCCTTCTCGACTTTTTTATTTGGAAGTGTATAAAACTCTAAATTTTTAGAAATTACAACATTTTCAAGTGAATTTTGAGAAGTATGAAAAGTATGATTTGAGTTGTAATGCTCAGAATAATCAGTATTTAACTGATCCAGTGAACAAGAAAAGAGTCCAAAGGGACTCAAAAGTATCAAGAAAAGAAAATATTTTTTCATTTTGAAAATAAGTTATGCAAATTAGTGGTGCTCTGATTTTTCTCACTCATCACTTCACCCCTCTTCTCATCCATCATCTTCTTTTCCAACTTCATGAAACTCCACTCGATAGGCTGAATCTGAATTCCTTCGATAGAATCCAATATTTGAAAGGTTATAAATAATTGATAGAATTGCTGCGGTCACAATATTTGAAAAGAGTAATTTGTAGACCATAAGTACGACACCAAGCGGGATAATAATATTTTGATGTGTCATCACAAAGTAGAAAATATACGATGGTCGAATCGACTCCTGGTAGTAAGGCCAATCCCGAAGCCAAACAAATATAGTGCCTATCTTGAAAAGATAGACCTGCTCAGTCATATAGGCGAAAACACTAAAAAATCCAAGAAACAAAAACGCTGCCACAAAAATATACTGCAATGAGTATAAAACGGGATGAGTCGTCTGAGAAGTCACCAGTCCACCGTGCATCGGGAAAAATATTGCTAGTAGTATCACACCATAGACCACAATACTCATGATAAAAACCGAGAGTCCGAACGGTAAAAGTCCACCAGTCGTACCAAGGGTCGGATTTGCAATCAACAATACTGCCAAGAGTACATATACACCTAATCCGACAATTGCCCCAAAGGCGACCTCATAGAGTGTGTGCAGAGATACAAAATAATAACTCACAAACACACCAAAAAAACAGAGCAATCAAAAAATCACATCAAAATATGTAACATCAAAAGTCCGAGCAAGTGCATTTATAATTTCCATACAGCGATTGTATTCAAGAATAAAAGAAAATCAAATTTATTTTCGGGCGGAAAATTTATTGATATTGGAGAGCGGTGATATAGGCAATTCCAAGAGCATCGGCTGCATCATCCGGTTTTGGAATTTCACGAAGTTTCAAAATCATCTGGATCGCTTTTTGCATCTGCTTTTTTTCGGCGCGTCCATTTCCTGTGACCGCTCGTTTGATTTGAAGTGGGGTAAATTCCTGAATCGGAATACCACGAGAGGCTAGACAATACAAAATCGCACCTCGCGCCTGTGCCACATCGATCCCATTTGTGATATTTCGAAAGAAAAAAAGTTTTTCTATTCCGACTGTCATTGGTTGGTAGGTCTCGAGGAGTTCTTCTAAATCTTTATAGAGAAGTAAAATCTTTTCGGGTAAAGCGAGTTTTGGCGGTGTTTCGATGACGCCGTATTCGATTACGCGGATTCTATTATTTTCTTTTTCTAGAAGAGCAAAACCTATCGTCGTCGTACCAGGATCGATACCGAGAAAAATCATAGGAAAAAATAATCTTAATATATAGAAAATAGTATACAGAAAATAGGAAAATTTCAAAATAAAAAAATCCCCTTTCTTTTATCGAAAGGGGATTTTTTTATTTTGAATCGAGTTCACAATGATGCTTGGAGGAAATTTATATTTTTTTACCCACAGAGCACAAGTAGAGGATTTTTAATGAAAATTCACAAAAAAGATAAATTTTTGAACTATTTTGGAAGTTTGTTTCGAAGGAAGGCTGGTACCTCATAATCTTCTTTTGGTTCTTCTGATGCAACTGCTCGCGGAGTTGAATGCGACGTTGAATCCATAGAAGACTGTCGGAAAGCGGCTGGTTTTGTGATATCCGATCCTCGAGGAGTCGTCGATCCAATTGTGTGTGGTCGCCCAAATCCGCCTCGACTCATACTTCCGATTTTTGCATTAGTTTCTTCTGAGAATCCAGTAGCAATAACCGTGATTTTAATCTCACCAGTATACGCATCATCGATAGAAGTACCGAAGATAATATTTGCATCTGGGTCACATGACTCAGTAATAAGTCGTGAAGCCTCGTCAACTTCAAACATAGAAAGATCTGTACCACCAGTGATATTGAGAAGAAGTCCTTTTGCGCCATCAATAGCAAGTTCAAGAAGTGGCGACTCAATAGCGCCTCGTGCTGCTTCCATGGCTCGGTTTTCTCCGCTTCCATATCCGATACCCATAAGTGCAGATCCAGCATTTTCCATGACTGATCGTACATCAGCAAAGTCTACATTGATAAGTCCAGGTCGAGTGATAAGATCTGAAACCCCTTGTACACCTTGTTTCAAAATATCATCTGCCACAGAGAAGGCTTCAAGAAGTGGTGTTTTTTTATCAATAATAGAAAGGATCCTATCGTTTGGAATAGTGATAAGTGTATCGACTTTTTCTTTGAGATATTCATATCCCTCAGCCGCTTGATTAATTCTTTTTTGTCCTTCAAAAGCAAATGGTTTTGTGACAACACCGACAACGAGCGACCCAAGTGATTTTGCAATTTCTGCAACTACTGGTGCAGCACCAGTACCAGTACCACCACCAAGTCCACAAGTGATAAATACCATATCCGCCTCAGCAAGTGCATTTTTGATTTCTTCACTTGATTCTTCTGCGGCTTTTTTACCGACATCTGGATTTGCTCCAGCCCCGAGTCCACGAGTTGTGGCTCGACCGATATTAATTCGAGTAGGTGCTTTTGATGTGAAAAGTGCTTGTGCATCCGTATTTATCGCGATAAATTCGATACCTTCGATACCGGACTCAATCATTCGATTGACAGCATTATTTCCACCACCACCGATACCAACAACTTTGATATTTGCAACTGGTGAAATATAATTACCAACATTGACTTCTACATGAGAAGTTTCTGGCTCACTATTTTTGAGAGTTGGTTTTTTTGAGTTTGACATGCTATTTTTAAGGAGCGCTTTAAGTCGATCTTCGCTTTGTTTTGCTTGTGACATAAAAAAGAAATAAGAAAATTAAAAATATTTAAATGAGAGATTTTGAAATAAATTCAGAGTAAAAAGTTTTATGAAGGAATAACTCGTTTGATAAGATTCTTCAAAGATTGAAAGATTTTTTTGAAAGAGAAACTTGGCCTAAAATGTGTGACACCGGCTCCATATTTTTGAATAAGAAGAAGATTTCCGACGACAGCAGTATAAGTCGGGTCATCGAGGGAAGTCCCAGAAATCCCAT
>PDWI01009684.1_pt1 | contig 10981 bp, 5 predicted proteins | sample 1430891 | NCBI WGS metagenome assembly PDWI01 (sample SAMN01162508, study PRJNA174530) | Oral metagenome, whole genome shotgun sequencing project. | biome: Marine environment; feature: Marine mammal; material: Swab sample of the gingival sulcus; isolation source: swab sample of gingival sulcus... | reverse complement strand
ATACGATGAATTGACATAGACGAAATACTGACGCTCCGATTCTTTTACATTACCCGTATACGCTTTTTCCGGCATGTTGTCTTTCAGTCGTTCGCTAATCATCGAAGTTGTGATATTCAGTGCTTTGCAAGCGTCTTTGTTCAATCGCACTTCAATGGCTTTTTCTCGACCGCCGTATATGTTGGCAGCCGCCACACCATCAATATTTTCAAGTTTGCGCTTTATTTCTTCATCTGCAATGTTACGTATGCGATCGACACCGCCTGAACCTCTCACTTGCAAAGTCATAAAGTTATTTGCCATCATGGCAAGATCTATTTTCTGCACTTGTATGGTGAAACCGTCCGGCAAAGACGATGCGATCTCTTTCATTTTCTCTTCGAGTCTCAGAAAAGTTATCTTGGCATTCACATCCGCCTTGAAATCAACCCGTATGGAAGACCGACGACTGTTTATCTCCGATTGTATTTTATCGACTCCTCCCACAGCGCTTATGGCTCCTTCAACAGGTATAATGACTTCCGATTCGACGTACGAAGGATCCATTTCTTGTTGAGAATGAATGGAGACGAATATTACGGGGAGTTCGGCATTAGGTAACAATTCTACTGCTAACTGCTTATATGACACATATCCTAAGAGGGTCAGTGCTATAAACAGCATGCTTATCGTTATCTTTCTATTTAACAGAAAATTCATTTTTTTCGTCTCACGTTATTTTTTAATTGTTCGAACACATAGTAAACACAAGGAATAACTACGAGACTCATCAGCGTGGATGTAACAAGTCCGCCGATGACGGCAATCGCCATCGATGAGCGCAATGCAGCCCCTTCACCTATATTGAAAGACATGGGCAACAGTGCCAGAATGGTCGTGAGCGTAGTCATCATAATGGGACGGATACGTTGTTGACCGGCTTGTATAATAGCTTCCGTAAGATCCATATCCACCTTCAACTGATTAATACGTCCGACCAACAGAATAGAGTTGTTCACTGCTATACCGACTAACATGATAATTCCGATAATTCCCATGATATTCAGTGTTGTTCCGACAATCAAAAACATCAGAACAGCACCTACTAATGCTAACGGAATCGTTAATAGAATCGTAAACGGATGGAGCAACGATTCGAATTGCGATGCCAATACCATATATACCAGTATCACGGACAAGAATAAAGCAAGCATAAGGCTGTTTATCGATTCCTGACGCTTTTCCTCTTCTCCCGTTACGCGAATCGAATAATGTGTTGGAACGGCGATGTCGCCGACTGCTTGACGTATACGTCCGGCAACCTTGTTCAGAGATTGGCTTTCGTCTTTATCCGCCAATATCTTATTGATACGATTCTGATTGCGGCGGAAAATCTCTTTGGGTGCTTGTGACGGCATTATCGTGGCGATTTCGTGTAAACGGAACTCCTGATTCCCGCTTTTTATGATGATATTCTCCAATTCGTTGACTGTAATATCAGGTATCTTGATGACAATATCGCGCATCTCTCCTTTATATTCCATTTTGCCGGCTTCGCGCCCTTGCAGTTGCTGCTTCAATTGCCCCACGACCGTCGATGCGGTAATGTTATTGATTCCGGCTATTGTCCGATTGAGTGTAACCGTCAATTCGGGAGCACCGTCAGCCATCGACGATTTTATGTTATAGACACCATCCACCGAGGCTATTCGTTCCAATGCTTCGTCCGTAATTTTCACTATTTCTTCAAGATGTTCACCTTTGATTTCGACCACAACGGGCGCATCTTCACTTCCAAACAACGAACCTAAAGAATTGTCATCCTGTTTAAACGTAAGCTCCAATCCTTTTATGCCTTCCGTGGCATCTGCAAAGCGCGACATTACCTCATCGGGCGACAACGAAGACGATTCCGATAAAATAATTTTCAGCATAGCTGTAGCTTCTCCTTCAAACACTTCATGCTCGGACGAACCTTCGCCGATATGACTGTATACGGTCATAAGACTGTCTCCACTGACCGAATGAAGCAGGTATTCCAATTTGTTCACTACGGCTTCCGTACGTTCAAGTCGTGTGCCCTCGGGCAATTTCACCGACACCGAAAATGCCTTGCCTTCGGAATGAGGCAAAAATTCCGTGCCGAGAAACGGAATAAGCGAGAAAGTAATGCCTAATAGTATTGCAGAAATGCCGATTACTAACCAACGGTGATGGATAAACGATCTTAACAGGGCACTGTACCGGCTGAATTGAATGGCATTTGTTTCTTTTGTTTCTTTCTGTGTCTTTTTGCGTCTCACCAGTCGGTCGTATAGCATCGGGATGATAAGCAAGGCGACGAATAACGATGAAATGAGCGAGAAGGCAACTGTCCATGCCTGCTCTTTGAATAATTCGCCCGAAGCCCCATGAAGATAAACAATCGGAAGAAAAACGACAATGGTCGTTAATGTGGAAGCGATGACAGCTCCGGCTACCTCCGATGTCCCGGTAACAATTGCATCGCCACGACTAAGCCCTCGCTCATGATTGCGGAAGATGCTTTCTATGACGACAATGGCATTATCGACCAACATGCCTCCGCCTAACGCCAGTCCGCCCAGTGTCATTACATTTAGCGTCAACCCGTTAAAATACATAAGGTTGAATGTAGCCACAATCGAAATGGGAATGGATAAACTGACAATCAACGTAGTCCCGATACGACGAAGGAAAACGAATAAAACCAGCACAGCGAGTATCATACCCAAAAGGGCGCTGTTTCTCACTTCGCCTATGGCATGTTTTATGAAAGTGCCCTGATTGCTGATCACCTGAAAACGATAACCGGGCAAAGCCTGTTCTATAACACTCAATCGATGACTGACCATATCGACAACCTTGACCGTATTATGACGCATTTCTTTATGGACGGACAGTCCGATGCAGCGTTCTCCATTTATGCGTACGATATTTTCGGGACGGGCATTTTCAAACTTCACGGTTGCCACCTCGCGCAGATATAACGGTGCTTTATTGCTTGAATCAATGCTTTTCTCTGCTTCCGCAAGGACTTCATCCATTGATTTATAGCTGATGATAAGATTTTCAAAATTAGCCTCCGATGTGAATAACGATGAGCTTTTCACCAAATATTGCAATCCGAGTTCATTCACGCGTCCTCCCGATATACTTTGATTATTAGCCTCTATCTTCGAAGCAATATCTTCCATTGTCAGCCCGAATGCACTCAGCTTATAAGGATTTGTTCGTATGGTTAAAACGGATTTTTCTTCTCCGGAAAGAGATATTTCAGCAACTCCTTCGAGACGAATAAGTTCGTTGCGGATATAGTTTTGAGCCATCTTACGCAATTCTGCCATGTCGGATATGCTTCGGTGAGACATTGCAATAAGCATTACGGGAGCGGTGTTCGGGTCATGTCGGGTGATGTTGAGGGATTTGATTTCCGGATTTCGAGAAAAAGGAGTCATTGCTTTTTGAAGATCCAGAAAGGCTTCATCCATGTCTTTATGTTGAACGTATTCGACCGTTATACGCGCCGAGCCTGCTTTAATAACCGATGACACCTGTGTGACGTCACTTTGGCGTATAGCCATCGACTCTATACTTTCGGCAAACATCTTTTCGATTTCTTCCGGCGGTCGTTCGCCCGCTTCAATCTCTATAAAAAGACGGGGAGAATTCATATCAGGCAACAAGTCCACATTCAAACGATCGTAAGAGATCTTACCCAGCAACAAAACAGCCAGTATGATCATGATTATCGTTACAGGGTTATTTATCGCAAACCGGATTATTTTTTTCATTGGTTTTTAGAATCTTAAAACATACAAAAGATAACGTTTTCAATGCACTTGGCTATTTCATGATTTTCACCCTGCCGTTTTCACGCAACGTTTCAAATCCTTTGACTATGAGATTATCATTTTCATTCAGACCCTCTGTAACCTGAATATGTTCTTCGTCTTCAAGACCCGTCTTGATGTAACACATGACGGCTGTATTTTTTTTCACGATATATACATATTTACGACTTCTGCCTGAGAGAATGACATTTTTAGGAATAATAATCGCACTGTCAGCTTGATCAACGATGACATCGGCTTTTATAAACATGCCGGGACGCAGTTTCAAATCGGGATTGTCAATGAGTATTTTACCTTTAAACGTCCGTGTTTCGGCACTGATGGCAGGTGATAATTCGCTGATTATGCCTTTCAGCGTATCATCGGGTAGGGTATAGTGTGTTACAAATACAGGCTGATTTTCCCGAATATAGCCGATTGTGCTTTCCGGTAAGTTGACATCCATATACATTTTCGTATAAGACATAAACCCGACCATTGGTTTGCCTTGTTCCACACGACTGTCTTTGGTATAGTGAGGTAATGAGACAATTACTCCGTCAAAAGGCGCTTTTATATTCATTTTCTCCAGATTTATATTCGCATTTTCCAAGTCATAACGGGCGTTTGTGATTTTCACTTCCGTGTTCCGCATTTCGCTGAGCGTGACACCGCCTTTTTCGTATAGCGCTTTCTGTTTATTCTGTTCTTGTCGGGTGATTTCAAGATTCAGTTTCTTAGCATCCAGCGCAATACCATTCTCATACTCTTTATTTTCAAGATGTATGATAAGCTGTCCTTTCCTGACCTTGTCACCCAATTTATAAGGTTTGCCTGTTGCGGGATTACGTTGAAGTGTATACATCCCACTCATTTCCGACTTTAAATCGGCTTCATTGATAGCTCGGACAGTCCCTGTCGTATTAATCAATTTGCTGATTGAGCCTTTTTTAAGCTCTTGTACGGAAACGGGTGTCTCGATATCGTTCGGATTACGTTGGGGGCGGGTGTTGCATGCTGCAAGCACGATGATTAACGCCGGGAATAATAAATTCTTGTATTTCATCATTATATATGTCTTTTAATTGTTAACATGAGATTGATAATTGTTCGTTGCCGTTGTTCTTTGCACGAAGTCTTCGAGTTCTCTGACCGGAACGACAGGTGTGTTTTTCTCGAAATCATATAAAGAAAGTATTTTGAGATTTAGCAACTCTATCTTATAATTGATAAGCGTTTGCGAATATGCGATTTTCTTATTCGAAAGCTGTGTTTGAAACTGGCTGATTTGCATGCCTGTAAGTTCTCCTTCGCGGTATCGTGTGAGGTTCAGGTCGTAAGTAAGCTGAGCATTTCTGACATTCTTTTTTGCAATATTGATTTGTGTGCGAAGATTCTCTAATCGACGCCATACTTGACGGATATTCAATTCGATATTGACTTTTTCATTCTCATGTTCGAGTTTTGCAATGGTCTGAGCCGTCTTTTGTGCTCTTACACGCGCTTTCTTTTCGCCCCAGTCGAAGATGGGAACCGTAAAACTGATTGCTATACGAGGGTTCTGTGTCGGATTATTATATATTCCGGAGAATGTTTCATGGTCGCCTATAATACCTATCGATAACGAGATATCTCCTTTGAATTCATTCATGCTTTTTGTTTGAATCATTTGAAGCTCGGACAGTTCAATGTCAATTTCCCGTTGGCGAAGTTCCATGCGTGATGCTAGTCCGCTCTGAACGGCTTGTTCAAGGTTTATTGCTATCGGACTGACTTCGATGTCCGCATTGACTTGTATTTTTTCATTGAGAGGCAAGCCTAATGTTTGCTTCAGCTCATCTTTTGCATTCTCAAGCGCAACCGTGCGTTCTTCTACCGATGACAGGGCTGTTTCAAGATTTAGTTCTGCCTGATAAAGTTCTTCTTTGGCAGACAAATCCGCTTCTACCTTGTTTTTGATTATCTCAAAGTTTTGCTTTGCGTTATCGAATTCTTCTTTACTTATTTCCAGATTGTTCTGTGCCATATAAACAGTATAAAAGAGGTTCGTTATGCTTCTTTCGGTATTCAAACGTTGAAGTGCATAACTTATTCCTGCATTTTCGTAGTCGAACTCAATCCGTTTAAGCTCCATTTTGCGACGGTTATATGTGAAAACGGGTTGTGTGAACTGCAGGTAAAGGTTATTGCTGAACGCTTTATTACGGTTGTTGAATCCTTCTACAACCGATTGATTGCTTTGCCATCCGAAGGTGTTGATAAGCGACAATTCTCCGTCTGTCAATAAAACAGGCTGTATGATGCGAAATGTTCCGCTTGTATTAAATGTTTCATTCGTATACCATTGCGACAATCGGTTGTCGAAACGGCGGGTTTTTGTATAATTGACAGGGTCGAGATTAAGCAAAAATTTGGATTTTAAAGAGGCTCGTTGTGCAATAAGATTCAGCTGGAATCGTTCGAGATTCAACTTCGAGTTTGTCAACGTAGGATTATTTTCTTCCGCTATATCCAATGCCTGTTCCATGGTTATCAGTCGTTGCGCTTGCGACAGAGACGACACACTTGCCATTCCTGCCAAAAGAATCGCCAGTCCCGCATATTTTATCCTTAACCGTTTGTTTGTCATAACTGTTTGTGTTTTATGCTTCTATATGTAATATTACTCTTGTTATCCGTTTTTTATCTTATTTCTTAACAATCTTCACCGCATCGGCTGTGACGGTTTTTAGCTTTGTATCATTTGTCAAAACAACGAAAACCGTATCCCGATTAAAATAATAAGTTCCCAACAGGCTCCATCCTTCGTCCGAGCGGTTTAAATCGATATATGCATTTTCTTCGTTTCGGTCATACCTGACTTTGAAGTGATATTCCGTATTATTTCCACCACCTTCGTTGCGACGGTTTCGGCGATATCCGTCACGAAGTTCATCGGGTTTATATACATAATAATATACGTCATATTGTCCGATGGACGGAACGGGTATTTTCCATGTGGCGGTCTGGTTGCCGCTACCGCTTTTTATCACGTAAGCCGAACGGATATGCGTACCGTAATATTTATCATGGGTGGTCAGTGTCCATTGCAATGGCGGTCGCCAGCTTGACACACCCGAATAGCGGAATGAATGATTGTCCACCTTGTCGAGCCATCGCGGTAAAAAGCCGAAAACCTCAGGCTTGGAAAGGACAAAAAGCAAAGAGTCTTCATTATCGACAATCACTTCGCCTGATGTGTCGTGCGAAACGTTTTGCACCGTAAAGTCGCCTTCTTCATCGATTATCCGGTTTCGTTCGTGAATAACTTTGTTTACCGGCAAGTTTATCAGATTAGGGAGATTGGCAGATATAAGTGTATTCACATGAATCTTTCTCGGCGCCTCGTCTCGAACGGATACGATTTGCTTCGTTTCGTGTGCCGCAAAAGCCACCTTGCGCTTATTTCGAGGGTCATAGGCATCGTTATGTTCTGAACCGTCATTCGTTTCTATATGGATAATACCTTCATAATCCGAATCATTCGTTATTTGTAGCTTTACAATATATACTTCTTTGTCCCGATTGGATACATGTATGATTTCAGGTAAGCCGACAATATATACGGGAAGTGGTGTCGGACGACTCCAAGCTTTTGTAGATGTCCTCAAATCTTCTCCGGCAATCAGTCCCATGGTGTCGAGCAGCTCTTCAAATTGCAGATTGGTGAATATATTTCGCTGTAAAACAGCTCGTAATGAATCGCGATATTCCCGATGTCCGATATTGTGTTCAGCCGGAGCAAAAAGAACATTCGCTTTCAGAGATAACACATTGTCAAGTATATCCAGTTGCTTTGCCTCAGCAAGTAATTCTTTAAACGGTTTTCGCTCCATAAGCAGATTGGCTTTTTCGTTATTGCTAATTCCATTGGTTTCTCTAATCTGCTCGTTATCATCTGTTTTATCTTGGAGATAAAGTTCAATCATCCGGTTGGCTACAGGCCATTGCGACGAAAAAACGTTGTATCTGAAATTATACAGCTGAGGGAAGATGAGGTAAGGATTGCTCTCGACGGAGATATTTGTCGTACCGCGTTCCATCGACCAGTTAAAATCACTTTCCGTACGTTGGAATATCCACATAAATGAATTCAGAGCACGAATGGCTGCCTCTTCATCGCCGATATCCTCTCCATTCCATTTAGCCCATCGTTTCTCGTTTTTTATTCTTGCCATAATATTAGCCTCGTCAAACAGACAGCCTTTTTCGGGAAAAAGAATCATTTCGGGTTGTATCTTCTCTTGTGCCTGCGTCCATGTTCTGTCATAACTGAAGAACTGAACGGGTACTTCGACCAATGCAAAACGTTTGAATGAGTAATCGAGCGAATAAGAGCTTTCTATCGAACGTCGTCGTTCTCTTATTTGTGTCGGAATCGTATCCGATATCGAATCGAAAGCAGCCGAGAAGAAATCATGTCCCCGCAGATGATAGATGCTGAATTCGGTACTGTCTACATCGATACTTTTATGTTCATAATCGCCTATGATAAGTGTAATCGAAGGGGTAGGGAAGTCTGTTTCAAAAACGAACGGACTATCTTTAGCCTGTGCAAGTTGTTCGGCAACAGTATCTCTATGTCTCTTTTGAGAATGTCCGGAAAGCTGTTTCATCGTACCTTGCGAAAGTGCTTTGAGCCCATTCATCGTATGCACTGTCAGGCGAAAATGACTGAAATAGGATTGTTGCCAGTCGGAATTATGACTGTTGTATGACGTTCCGGGACGCGGGTACCAGTATGTTTCGGGAGTAAAAAGCAAATAGTCACGCTCCTGAAAACAATATTTTTTGTCTATGCTGAACAAATCGGCTTCATACTTTCGCCGTAATATTTCCGGAGGAATATCGAGATAGCAGAAATTTTCATCTATACGTCCTTCATAGCTCATAGTCAGCGATACCGAATCGCCTTTGGCCAGCTCACGTCCGAAATCAACAAGGATAATCTGGCTTTTACGTTCAAACGACAGTTCCGTTTCGTTCTCTTTTATTCGGTGCAATGTCAGTCCGGGATTAAGGCAAAATGTAAAAACGGAAGCACGTGCGGTCGACACGCCTTTTATGACGACTTCTGCAGCTATCGTCTCAGGATGCTGTGTTACCGTTATATCATAATGGTCGACAAGCATTTTGGGTGTATGTGCATACCGGTTGTTCAGTTCGATATACAATGTGCGCCGGTTGTCTTTTTTCAGAATAGAATAGACATGATTATACGAAGCTGCCACTGCACCGATAAAGAAGCATATTCCCAATGCCAACCACCGGTAGCGACCATATTTCGTGTTTGGCAGTCGCCTGAACAGAAAGATGGAAACACAGATGAAACCAAGTCCGAGAAATAGATAGATACAACGATGATTAATAAGTGTTTGCCAATTTGTAAATCCAACAACGGACGATTTTACCAAAGGCGAATTATACATCATATAATCGAAGAGATAGTAAAATTCATCTCCGATATAAAACAGTGTCAATCCTATGTATCCTAATAATAATACAAATGTGACGGCTTGATTTTTTAAGATAAGCATCAGGCTTATTGACAATCCGAAAATATAAATCAAAGTAGGTATGCATATCAAGATGAAATAAGTGATATATGCCATCCAGTCGAGCGTAACGCCCGATGCCAGATTAAGGATTGCAATCATACCCATGATAATTAGGTCGAGACGAAAGAATACGGTCAGAATACCCCATATCTTACCCGTCATGTATTCGGCATTGCTGAGAGGATGAACATAGAAAACTTCCGATGTATCGAGCTTCTTGTCCGATTTCAGAAATTCCGAAGATAAAAAGACGGCAATAACAGCCTGTCCGGTGTTGAGAAAGAGCAGATTCAGATAAGGGATATTGGACGGTAAAGCCTTCATTAACCAAAGACCGCCTCCCTCATCAAGGAGTAATGTGCCCAAATTGAAAAAAAACAGAAACAATACCGAAAGCACCAAAAAAACTCTGTAGAACCAACTTCTTACCAGAAGCTTGCTCTCATATTTGGCAACCGTGCGTATATGATTTAAAACCTGCATTCTTTTCCTTTTTCTGTTTTGTAGAACTGTTTTATCAATCGTTCATCCATCGGTTTAGTCTTTTTTCCATGTAATATACATAAGCATGTTCCAAATTAGGAGGATAAGGCTCTGCTTCATAACCTTCTATCTCGTCGGCTACGACTTGTACTTCCCATCCTTTGCCACACGGAATAGTCGATATGATAGGATATTTCTTGTCGACTGACGGCATATCGTCACTACTGATTTTCATTCGCCACACTTTTCCTTCGGCTTCTTTCAACATATCGCGAGGCGAACCGAAAAAAGCTACTTCTCCTTTATTCATCAAAGCCATACAGTTACACGTGCTTGATATGTCTCCTACGATATGGGTGGAAAGGATAATCGTTACCTCTTCACCGCCTACTTGAGCCAAGAGATTACGGAAGCGTATGCGTTCTTCCGGGTCAAGTCCGGTTGTAGGCTCATCGACGATAATCAATTTGGGGTGGTGTATCAGCGCTTGTGCAATACCTAAACGACGCTTCATGCCGCCGGACAGCTTGTTGGCATAACGTTCTCTTACATCGAATAAACCGACATTTTCAAGCATTGCATCGACAGCTTCGCGACGTTTTTTTCCGTTGCTCATCCCTGACAGACGGGCAGCATAGTCCAAAAATTCATACGTCTTGTATTTCGCAAAAAAACGAAAATCCTGAGGCAGATACCCCAGCATCTTACGAACTTCTTGTCGTTGCTTCAACAAATCGTAGCCGAACACATTCACTTCGCCCGATGTCGGTGCCATCAGTGCCACAAGAATACGCATAAGCGTGGATTTACCGGCTCCGTTCGGTCCCAATAAACCGAACATCCCCGTCGGTATCTCCATGTTGATGTCTTTCAACGCTTGATTCCCATTGGGATAACGCATATTTAGCGAACGTATTAGTATATTGTTCATTCGTTTAGTTCCCGATTATCTTCAATATAACGTGTTTATTTGTATAATATTGCCGAACGAAAATCAATTTCCCGTTAAGTTGGAAGAATCTGTTCCGAATAATGATATTATCTTTTTATCCGATATACGTTTCCAACAGT
>PDWI01010566.1_pt1 | contig 10983 bp, 13 predicted proteins | sample 1430891 | NCBI WGS metagenome assembly PDWI01 (sample SAMN01162508, study PRJNA174530) | Oral metagenome, whole genome shotgun sequencing project. | biome: Marine environment; feature: Marine mammal; material: Swab sample of the gingival sulcus; isolation source: swab sample of gingival sulcus... | reverse complement strand
AAAGGGTAAGTCTGCCAATACCAGTGAATTTTTAGCTGCCCAGCTGACACAGCGCGTATGATAAATGATGTCATCAATGGTCACAGGAATCGTCGTCTCCCTGCCCTGCATAGTCATGCCTAATGAATCACCTACTAAAATAACATCCACGCCCTGTTCATCGGCCAGGCGGGCAAAACTGGAATCATAGGCCGTCAGCATGACAATCTTCTCGTCATCCTGCTTCATTTTACGCAAAGTGGTCACTGTGCGCCTAACCGGCGGATTATTGCTCCCCATTAAATGCCTCCATTACAACAGATGGAAGTAGTATATCGCATTGCTCAAAGAATCCCATGTGATTTTTGCGCTGCACAAATACACCGACTTCGGAGAGTTGGCAGAGTGGTCGAATGCGGTGGTCTTGAAAACCATTGACGGTTTATCCCGTCCGGGGGTTCGAATCCCTCACTCTCCGCCATATTTATTAATTAAAACAAACACTTATGAATCTTAGATTGTCATAAAATGGCATATTTAGAGATAGTTATGACAACATTATGACAGCATTTGTTTTAATGACGGAAGCCCAACGCAAAAGCCAGCTAATTTAAGTATTAGCTGGCTTTTTGCTTTTTTACGCATAGCGCATCAAAGTCACACACTCATCAACCCTAAATAATAATTAAAAAACACTTTACATAGACCCAATATGGGTCTATCATGATAATCATCAGGCAGGAAAAGACCGCAAGACCTGATAAGACCACTAACATTTAGAGGTACATCAAATGAAAACTTTTACTATTCTGAAGAAGAACCGCAAATACTTCGCTGCAACTACCAACGGATACAAATGTAAAATCCTGATTGATGATAACAGCAAGGATCTCGAGCCAGGTGAGCACACATTAGAAGTAGAGGATATATCAGTTCGTAGCAAATACGGCACTGATCTTATTTTCAAATTAGCCGCGCCGCTGGATAAGCAAAGCGAAGCGGGTATCTGCACACTGGTAACCCCATATAATAAAAATTGCATCGAGCGCTGCAAACAACTCGGCGGCAAATGGGATCCAGAAGAGAAAGCATGGATCTTCTCAGGACTAGTAGCTGACCAGGTTGAAGAACTGGATGAAAAGTACAATAGCCTGCTGATAGCGGTGGAAATAAAAACCATTGATTATATCTTCGGTGCCCGCGCTCCGGCGATGATAGCCGGTTATAAAGTGGCTACCGCTACCGGGAGGGATTCCGGAGCGGTCATCGCTGATGGGGTATCTTTCATCGAAGGGCAACCGCGATCAGCGGGCAGCATGAAAAACTGGGGTACGCGCATCGATGAAGGTTGTGTTTTCCGAATGCAAATTCCTGAATTATGCCTTCCTGACGTAGAAGAAGAATACGAAGTTAAGAAGATTTAACGTGAAAACAGAGGCGGCCCATCCAAGTTTGGGCTGCCTCGCTATTTTGACGACTGTGAATTAACATAGGGAGCTTTATTTAATGACAATACAGGCTCTGCAATTGAAAAAGACCAACCAAATTTTTACATCACTGTCGGCAGCAATGAAAATGGGGGCTACTGAGCGTAAGAATTTTATGGATGCAGCTGGCTACCCGATTAGCAAAAGCAAAGCTGTTAACTGGTGCAGCCGTGGCAAGAATTATGTCAACATGCCAGATGACGCATTAGCAGCATTCTTAAAGCATGCTCAGACCGAATCGACTTCGGCAATCATCCGCTGGGTATGTAATACTTTGCTGAACGCTGATCGCTATAATCAGCTAACAGATGATCAAATATTAGCAATCACTGAGCTGACTAATTTATTTAACCAGGAATACGGCTACACACCCCAAAATTTACGATATGAATGCACAGCAGCAGGTGGTCGATCAAAGTTTGCAGCACAGTACAACATTTCAGAATCAACGCTGGATAACTGGTGTCGACAACTAGACGACCCAAATCATCGTGATATGCCAGCTATTAAATGGCTGGAGGTAATCAGCCAAAAATAAGATTTTTTTAAAACGACCACTAATACTTAGAGGTGAAAATGGAATTTAAAGAACTAGCAGATGAATTTCTGCAAGTGAAAAAAAATCTATGGAAAGAAAGCACTTATAATTACATCATACAAATAACGAATAATGATCTGCTTCCCGTTATCGGCAATCGAAACATCGAGGATATACGTCCCCGTGAAATCGTATTGCTGCTGAAGTCAATTGAGTCAGAAGGTAAGACGCATAAAGCGCGACGGGTTCGCGCAAGGGTTGACCAAATTTATCGGTATGCCATTGCGTGTGACTACTGTGACAATAACCCGGCAGCGTCAGTTATCGACGCATTGTCCCCACACAAAACTCGGGGAATGCCGTATCTTCCGATCAAAGAATTTCCGATATTTTTACAGCAGTTTCGTGAAAAATGCCGACTATCGGAAACCCATTATGATGCTTGGCTGCTGATTCTTTATACTGCAAAACGTCGCAGTGAAGCAGTATTCGCCGAATGGAGCGAGTTCGATCTCGAAAACCAAAACTGGGTAATCCCGGCAAAAAGAACAAAGACGGGGAAAAAACATACCACTCCTATACCTGCTCAAGTGGTTGAAATTTTAAAGCGTCGTTCTAAAACACGGCGCAACCAGTTCGTGTTCCCGCACAATAAACGCGGTGACCGGCCAATAAATCGCTGGATGATTTGGCAGGGAATACGCCGTAGCGGTTACGTCGGAAAAATGTCAATTCACGGCGTGAGAAAGGTATTTAGTACCTATGCTCACGAATCAGGAGCATGGAGCATTGACGCAATTGAGCTTCAACTAAGCCACGAGATACCCGGCATCCGGGGTGTTTACAATAAAGCAATCAAGCTGGACGAAAGACGAAAATTGCTGCAATGGTGGGCCGATCAAGTAGATGAATGGCTCAGACAATACACGTAAACAAAGGTTTTATACACGTAAACAAAGGTTTTATACACGTAAACAAAGGTTTTATACACGTAAAAACAAAAAAAGCAGCAAGTGCGTGTTACTGCAACTTACTGCTTTTTAAAGTGTTTTTGGTGCCGCAACCAAGAGTCGAACTCGGGACCTACTGATTACAAGTTAGTGAAAATAATCAATTAAACTAAACACTTAAAAGAATCATGCATACGTAAAAACCCGATTCGATCATCAATCAAAACAATGAGTTAGGGATGATACACTTAACAAAATTAATAGATAAAGCCCAAAAGTCAGCAAACAATCACACAGCCGTTTCAGCCGCCTGAAACACAATAAACTCCACATCACCTTTCTGCATATCCTGATTAGGCCGCTGGCTGTAAAGTTCAACGCGGAAAGGCAACCCACTCTTTTCCAGCATATTGTTAACCATTTCTTCACGCAGATAATACAAAACCGGATTAGGGAAACGCATACCAAAACCGGCACTGCCATTTTCAACATTGAATCCCTGGTTAAATACCAGCCGTCCATCCATGTCAACGAAAGGTGCGTGGAATGATTGAGTAACGGGCACGTCTGGTGCAAAGTGCGTCAGCACCTGCTTTTCAGACAGTTCAGAGCCGGGCACAAGAAAATCAACGTTGACGCTGACCAGTTCACCCGTTTCAATGCGTGGATCGGTGTAGCTGACCAGTACAGGGATAGTTAGAATAGTGCCCGGTGTTATTACAGGCTCAATCCACCCACCATTGCCATCGGGCACATGCCCATCAATATAATCAGCATGTAAATTGCCGGACTCATCCGTTACCACACTCACAACCCGCGTCTGTGGAGTTTCTGATAACTTACCCCAGGTAAAAAACGGCTGCCCTTCGTCATTCAGGAAACCATAAATAGCATTACCAGCCGGGGGAATATCATGTTTTTGTGCATCTGCATTAATAATGATGGATTGCCGCCCCTCTTTGTTAAAAATACCAACGCTCATTTGATAACTCCTTGTGATGCGCAATAAATATCCCAGTAAGCTTCAAATTCTGATGCTTCAACCAAAAATTCATTATTGTTTACTGAGTAAAAGTGGGGTGTTTTTCTCATGTTTCTAAATATGTTAGAAATACTGAGTTCTTGTCCATATTGTGAGCAGATATAACAGAATATGTTTGGTCTGACCCACTCAGACCGAAAAGACCATCCATTAACATCAGTTGTACCGACCGCTCCATGAATACCGTCAACACTATGAATACCGTCACCGTGAGTAGTCAGCCCTTGCAGATTTGCATTACTTGAATAAGCAGCTATATCTGGGATGCTGTCCGCTTCCCGTGGATACTTTGATGTTGACGGAGCGCGTACCCAACCATCATGGTAAAACGTGTTTTCCAGTGTTAATTCACCTGAGATTAAATCAATATAGCCCGCTATACCCCGCGCACGATAATTCCAATTCTCTCCGTTTTCAGGTGTCGTATCGCGGCTCGAAACTGCCCCCGTTCCTGTTAAAACAAAGAAAAGTAGATTACCTTCAAGCCATAACAAACTCTTAGGCGCTTCTACAGAAGAACCAATCGTATAAGAATAGCGGTCAGTTGCTTCAGCAACCGGCTGTTCAAAGAAATAAAACGCAGGCGTATCCGTCAGCACTTTTGTCTTCAACGCCAAAAACCATTTATCTTCTATCGCATCAAATCCAGCAGAAAAAAGGAAAACATCACCATCCGTATCAGTAGCTTCTGACCATTCATTAGTTTCAGCGCTATTAACATTCTGATTTAGTAGAACAAAAGGTACTTTCTTAAATCTGTTGTTTGCCAGATTGACCGCCTGTAGAACAACAGTGCTCGACGAGTTAACTGCTTCAGTTAACGGAGACAGGTCAATCGGTCGGGTTAAATAGTTATAAGCTGAATACATTACTTATGTCTCCAGAGCAATTTACCCGGATCAGTGGGATGTTGAACAGCGACAAACCAAGCCTCAGTATTTCTGGCTGGAATATCCCATAGACACTCAGTTTCATAGCCTTCATTGCCGTCTTCAACGAAAAACGCATCAGTGCCAGTGCAGCCAATAACAATTTTCTGATCGTCAGCCATGCCGACAAAACGTATACCATATACCTGGTTCAAAATGGCTGCGGGCATTGCAGGCGCAATATCGTCGCCGGTCGTCTGGATGACTCTGTTAGGCTCCAGCTTATGCTCTCTGATTTTAGAAGGATCAGCATTGCCCATATACGCTCGACCGCGAGCCGAATCCATGCCGGGAACAAGATGCTGCAATTTAGTCGGGTCGCCGCTCGCAACTTCAGTTGTTGCAGCAATCCCTGTCAGTTCTTTCGTCGGTATTGTCATATCTCACCTGTTAATTTATACGTCCGCAGGACGTAACAAGAGCTGCGATAATTCGGCAGTGCCACGGGCGTAGGTCTCATTAAACACTTGTTCAAATACCTGAATAGCTGCTTCCTGATGCTCAGGTTTAACAGAGCGATTGGCTTCAAGCTGAGCCTCTGCCGATTTCTGTGCAGCTAACTGCAAAGCAGCAGCTGTTTTTTGATTTTGATTCATAGTGAACTCCCGTCAGGCATTAGCCCGGAATGTTATTGATTCCGGGCTAATGGAGCTAGAAGAGAGGCTTAGCCCTGAGCGATGCGGGCAGAATAAGCGTCGTTGAAAGTGGCAACCGGATCATAAGCAGAAGCGTCACCAATGGAGCCTTGCAGCTCTTTCACCTTAACACCCACTTCATCGATACCGCCTTTGGCAGTTGTCGCAGTCAGGCCGGACGCTTCAGAAGGATTATAGCCGGTATCATTCGCGGTCAGTGTTACATTGCCGTTAACCGGCGCTTTATTGTTAACTGTAGCAAGGCCATCACCACCACCAACAACCGCCCAGCTTTCACCGTTACCAATGATCCAGCTTTTAGGCACCACGTCGACCAGGTTGCTGCCATCCTGAGCCAGTGACAAATCCGCCTGGCCAAAGTCGGTGACAACCCAATATTTGAATTCCTGGTCTTTGATGGTATCGGCATTCGTGACCGGCAACGCTGTTGTACCTGGTGTATAAGTGCCCTGTGGACGCAGACCAGAGCGCAATTCTTCCGGGAGGCTATCCAGCTTCATCACGCCATCAGTAAAATGATTTTGCAGTTCGCTGATAGCATTAGCGTTGTTGGTGACACTAATATTGGTATTATCCAGCGATGACTGATCGGCCTTGGTGCTAACGGTGTTTTGCAGTGTCGCAACATCTGATTGATCAGCTTTGGTGTCCAGCTGTGTACCAACGTAAGTCTTGTCAGCTTTACCGGCAATCAGCGTATCCTGATCATCGTTGCGAACTTTTTCCGCTTCAATGGCCAGTTTGTTTTCAGCAATCTTTTCAGCAGCAATGTGTGCCAAGTCTAGCGACTTTTCCAGCGCATCAGTGGTCGCAGTAATCGTTACGGCCATCGCCTGAAGTGCTGTACTACCATCTGAGTCAGTGGTTGCAGTGACTTCCACTTCATACACGTTATCGGCATTAGCATCACCTGGTACATCGTAATCAGGAGCACTGGCAAAGGCTAAAGCACCAGTATTAGCATCAACCGTAAATTTAGCCTGATCCGCGCCGCCTGTAATGGTAAACGTAACGTTGCCGCTCAGGGTATCCGCAGCCTGTACGGTAGTAACAGCCAGCTTGTTTTCCTGCATGGAATAAGCCGTAGCGGTATTAACAATATTTAAAGACATTATGCATTCCTCTTGGAATTTTTTTTCAAACGCAGACGTGCCAGGCGCAGTTGATTAATGGCCTGATATTCCCGTTTCGTTTGGGAGTCTGCGTAACCATTCAAGACCTGCTCTGTTGTCAGGGGAGTTGCGAATTGGTAGCCCTCTGTCGTGACTACTGGTTTGATACCCAGCTTGAGTTCGGCAAACCGTGCCGCAACTTCATTCTGGATTGTGATGGTCTGTTGCCGATCACTGGAGAAATTCTGATCTGTCATTATAAACCTTTTTTCTTATTGCTGTCTGAATGAATCACACCGCAGGTGGTCGCCATACCGGTAATACAATTTCATAACCGGATTCACCCGCGACCATCACACCACCAATCATATGACCGTTATAAACCGGCATATTGGCGGCAGCGATGGCTGATAACAAGGCAGACGAATGCAGATTCACTTCGGCTAACAAGTCCTGTAACTCCTGCCGAACTGCACTGGCTGCCCCATTCGCCGCTCGCTGGGCTACTTGCTTGGCTTGCTCGACCTGATTCAGTAATGACTGGATTTCCTGTTGTGCCTGTTCGATAGCATGGGCGGCTGCTTCATCGGTTGCCGTTTTCACCGCTTCCAGGTATTGCTGCCACTGGATCAGCTTACCGCTGAAGTCCATCATCTTCTGCATGAAGTCGTCCCACTTTTCCGGGTAGTCGTAATCCTCAGGTGGGGTAATAAAGTTATTACTGAGATCCAGCGCCATGTCAGGCGGCGTTTCCGGTAAGACAGCCATCAGATTTCCTCCAACTCAATCGGAGCGGTGTAGTTATTGGGATGGGCATGCTTGCGTTCCGGCAGCTCGCCAGTAAAACGCCCGAGAAAGCCATGCTCAATTTCACGGATAGCGGAGTGGTATTTTGGATACATACTAACGTAAAATTCCTTTAGACCACCGAATTGACGAATAAACTCATACAACAAATTGGCGTCGGCTTCGGAAAGCCAGTGAAGGCTGAAGTTTGCCCGTCTGTATTTATCATGGGTGCCCTCACTGTGCAGACTTTTCCCTTCGGAGCGTTCATGATGCACATCCTGTACCCACTGAATACTGGCATCCCAATCGAAGTTAACTTCCGGTGACCAGGAACGCCCAATAATGCCGTACCCGGCTTGCCAGTAATCTGGCCTTCCACTGGCTGTCCTGTCGTGAATCGTCCAACGATATGATTTAGCAAAAACCGACTCAAACCATAGCGGCGCTGCCTGCATCAGATCATCACCGTATGTGGCCCCCCACGGTTGCACACCAATCTGCAGCTGTTGCAGTGGCACCCGCCGCCGCGCCAGCGTTAGGCCGGAGTCGTATTCCAGTTTCCCCTGAAAATCATAATCAGCAAACAGTTCCAACCGGTGCTTGCCCCAGACAGACAGGGTATGCCCCCCCAGCACGGCGGCATTCACAACCCGTCGTCGATCAAAGTTGCCGCTGATCACATGCTCAGAGCATGATTGCGTCATAAGTACAGCCTCCCGCTCCGGCATCAGCAGATGTTCAACTGGCATAGTAGCGTAGGGCGCAGGACTAATATTCATTGTGGCTGTCTCCAGGTAATTCTCCACAATGATTTTCAGAAAATTATCACGATTTCTACGGACTGACCCTCCAGCTTGCAGACGGGACGGAGCTTGCCGGGCCAGCCTCTCCAGCACTTCCATACGCACTTCCAGCGCGCCAATTAGATCCCCGGCGCGGCCAAAAGCGACATTGTTCTGCTCTAATACGTCCATCAGATCAGCACCTCCAATGCGATGCGGTTAGTATTGCCGAGCCTAATACCCGCCCGGCTGACTGTGCCTGTTTTACCCGCTGCCAGACCGAAGCGCGGATGTATTAATTGCACCCGATCCCCTTCCCGAATTGACATACCCGGCGCAAAGACTTCCACTGACCAAGGGGTGCGTTTCACGCCTCGCTGGCGTAACCGCCGTGCCAACTCCCACTGCACATCATTCAGCACAGTTAACGGGGTTTCAAAGATGTCTGGTTCGTAATGCGTTTCATCCAGCCCGGTTAGCTGTTCCAATGTTTGAAATTCACCATCTGCATGCCGTGCCCAGCGAATGATAATTTTTGAGGCGGGTTGTATTGGCTCCTGTGGTTGTAAACTACCGGACACGATTATGGAGGGGGTAACCACATGCTCAGCAAGGGCGGTGTAGCCCAGATGAATAAGTTCCAGTTCTTTTGCCAGATTAATCCTGTGATAAATCCCCAATGGGCTGAGTGCATCGGTTAAGACCTGATCAACAGTTGAGGTGTCACTACTCAGCCAGCTTTTTATACGCATCGCACTATGTTGCTCTGCAAAGTGCTTGGGTGCAGCGACTTCCACACCGGCCAGTCCAGCCAACGCTGTCACAAAAGTCATTATGTCTGTTGTAGCGGGCAGATCGCTATCAACAACAGGCACTGCTAACACACGCCGGGGATCATAAAACCGGATACGCAAACGCTGACGATCAACCGGAGTCAGATCATTGATCAATAACCGGGTAATAGGCCGGTAATCTGTATACTCCCATTCCGGCGCTCCCCAGCGGCTGATAAATTCGGTGCCACGCCACGATTGATTCAGAAGATAGTCAAATTTACCAGTATTGATAATATCCAGATCACCGACATTCATACCTGCATCCAGCCCGGCATCAAAATTCAGCGGCCCGGCTGTAGCACAGGCGTAGGAATAAGGAAATCCCTCAATGAATGCAATATGAGGACGATTAGCAAACCGCTGATCACCGAACTCGTGTAATACAACTCGTTCCGAACGAGGGTTTCGCAGCCATCGCTGGTACTCATCATCGGAGATCAACGAAACCCTCCCGCAACCTGTTTTCTGTCATTGATTCGATTGTTGTCATGAGCTGCATCACGTGTCTCTTTAGCAACATCAATTTTCTCTCTGTCAGACTTCGCTCGCTGAACATTGCCGGACTCAATCGCCTGATAGATTCTGTCTAAGCGCTTATTGGTTTCTTTAAGCTCCTGACGTAATTCGTTATTCTCACGCCTCAAATCGTCGTTACCGGACACTGTCCGTCTGGACTGAAAGATAGGCCGGGCATCGATAACCGTCGGCTCTGTTGTAGTAACCGATGTCTGAACCGGCACACCCGCTCCACGCATCCAACTAGCCACGTTGGCAGGGACAATCATTTCACCCTTATGTAATTCGGCGCGGTATCCATCAAAAGGCACTGATGGCAGTCCAGTGGCATGAGAGCCATTAATATCTGCGCTCGCAGCTTTATCAGCTGATGTTGCAGCTCTGTTTGCCGCGTGCGCGGCCCTGTCTTCTGCTCGTCCAGCGGCCCTAGCCGCGCTGTTAGCACTCGCTGCTGCACTAGCAGCATCACGCGCTGCACTCGCTGCTGCACTAGCGACACTACTAATGACAGAACCTAGGCTGCTTAAATCACTGCCCGCGGCTTTTGTCGCGCTAGCTATTGAAGCTACCGCGTTATTAATTGCATGCTCCGCATCGTTTGCTGCCTGCATTGAGTCAGTAGCAATAGATTCAGCTGCAACTTCAAATGCCGTTGATGCAACAGTAGATGATTGCTGCATCAGACCGAAAGAGTCAACCAGATCACTAGGTAGACTAGCTATAACTTCATCCAGCGTAACGCCCGTTTCTGAAAGGGATGCCATAGACTCAGCAACAGCCATTGCGGCGGCATAAGCCTCTCTGCCTGAAGCTGTAGACAAATCTAATGATTCGACGTAATCGCGAAACTCTTTTTTGCTGTCAATGGCAGCTGCGCCGGATAACCCAAGCGCATCATTGAATTCGCCGATGAAAACGCATCCATACCACCCATTAGTGCTACCAGTGCATCCGATGCGCTTAATGCACTAGGACTCGTGGCATCAAAGTTAAGATTCAGGTTACGTGCTGCTTCTGTTACTGCATTGAGCTTTAGTTGAGATTCTTTGCCGGCTTCAGAAACACCGTGCATCGCTTCAGCAACACCCATGGCAGCCGCGTATGCTTCTCTCCCCGCCTCGGTAGTCAGATCAAGTCCTTCGACATAAGTACGGAATTGAGCATCAGATGTTATCGCCTGGTCACCAGACAAGCCCAGCGTAGAATTAAAGTCATCAACCAGCTCAGATGACCTTGCCAGCGCCGCCTGTTGCTTCTCGTGTTCTGAGTAAAACAGATCGTAATATGTCGCTGTCGCCGATGAAAACGCATCCATACCACCCATTAGTGCTACCAGTGCATCCGATGCGCTTAATGCACTAGGACTC
>PDWI01009682.1_pt1 | contig 10984 bp, 9 predicted proteins | sample 1430891 | NCBI WGS metagenome assembly PDWI01 (sample SAMN01162508, study PRJNA174530) | Oral metagenome, whole genome shotgun sequencing project. | biome: Marine environment; feature: Marine mammal; material: Swab sample of the gingival sulcus; isolation source: swab sample of gingival sulcus... | reverse complement strand
ACCACCGCTTTTTTCGATGGCATCAATAATGCCGGCTTGAAATTTAACATACGCCTCTATATCATCTTCTTTTATCACATAAATAAAGTAGAGGTTGGTACCTTGCGGATAAAAATGTGAGGCATGTGTCAGACAAATTGTATGGGGGCGTGACTTGACAAATGTCCTGACTTTTTGATGTACTTCATGCAATTGATCCCAGGATAATCCGGTTTCCAAAGTGTCTATAATAATCCCATGATCCATGAGATCTTCTTTGATATAAGGATCTTTATAACGTCCCGGCTCCCATTTTTTTGCCGGTAGCGCTGTGAGGTACATGGCACCGTGTTTTCTACAAATGCGTTTGACTTTTGACTTGATGTTTTTTGTAAATGATTTATCCCCATCGGAGGTACCGATAAACAGACAACGCTGCATGGGTTTATACCCCCGCAACAGCATTATTTTATCGATAAATGTCCCATCAATACCGTAGAGTTTAAGCCCGTGTTGGGTTTCTTCGGGGTCAGATATTCTGAAAACGGCCGGCATGCCAAATTCACCCTGGCTTATTTCACGGGCAGCTGCTACAGCACTTTCCCAGGTGGGAAAAATAAACCCAAATCGCTGCCGGTTCTCCGGTTGGTAACGGTAAATTTTCCAGGTCAACTCTACGACAACACCAAAAATCCCTTCACTTCCTTTGATGATGTCCAGAATCTTAGGGCCGGTTGCCGTTGCCGGATAGGTATGGGTCTCTATTGTTCCTACAGGAGTTACAACCTCCACCCCGAGGACAAGATCTCCGGCATCACCGTAATAAGACGATTGCTGACCGGAACCCAACGTCACAAACCAACCGCCTACACTGGAATATTCAAACGACTGTGGAAAATGCCCGCAGGTAAAGCGTTTTTTGGTGCCAAACTTTTGGGGGGCGTCATTGAGTTGCGCTTCAAAGTCAGGACCCAACATCCCGGCCTGCACTGTTGCCGTCTGGTTAATTTCGTTGAGCGAAACTATCTTATTCATATGGGTTGAGAGTACCAGACTGATTCCTCCTTTCTCGGGGTACAAACCAAAATTAACCGATGAACCGCCCCCATAAGGATAAATAGGGATGCGGTGTTTATGACAATAAGCGACAATGCTTTTAACCTCCGATTTGTCACGCGGATGGACAACGACATCAGCTATTTTTTCCACAATCTTATGCCGTAATTTAAGGGCTTCTTCTACCGTCTGTCCGGTGGAATATTTCAGACGTTCAAATGTTTCAATGGATACATTGTCGTCCCCCGAAATGTCTTTTAAGGCTTTAATATGTTTGTCATCCAAGGCTGTTTCCCGTTGTAAATCCACGACCTCATTGCCGGTATGACATTTGGTTTTAAAATCCTCATCAGAAAGGTTAAGATGTGACTTCAATTCTGACAGTAAACGTTCATTGGGGTGTTTAAATCCGTTGGGGTCCCCATATTTAAAAATAGAACGGTATGAGCCTTTTGCGGGTGCTTGTTCTATCCAATCAGGTGTAAAATTATGCGGTATTGACATGTTTTTATAATCTTATGTTAATGCTATAGCGTACACGGTGTATCCTGAGTTTTCTCGTCAAACGACACAGCCGTTATACACTGAAAAATACGCTGACCGTTTAAACCGGCACTTTGAATTGTTTTTCAACCTCATCGATTTGATGTTGTAATTCTTCTTTTGTCCAATGTAATTCCTCGGCAGCCCATTGGGCTATTTTGTTTAGACAGTCTTGTCCGGGATGTCCTAATGTGCCTAATCCTGTACGTCTGAACAAAATATCACCTAACGTCAGTGCCATTTCCTGGCGAATGGCATAAATGACTTGTGCTCCTATTTCACCATCAGCATCTAAGGGTTCCAAATAAGCCGGATTGTCCTCGGCTATGCTGAGTAAATCTTCAAATTTATCGCCATAATACTCGCATAAAAACCTTACTTGCTCAGGTTTCATATCAGGATAAGCTACCGTTTTTTGCTTAACAAATGCTTCAAAATCGGGGATGTTGGAGCCTTCAAGGTATTGTTCCGCGGTTTGACTTTTTTGATGCGGACGTCCGGTCAAGCGTTCAGCTTTATCAACCACATGCTCCGCCAGACTGCGACTTGTGGTAAACTTCCCACCAGCAACCGTTACTAAACCCGTTAATTTTTCATGGTCGTAGGTCTCAATTTCATAATGCCTTGATGTACCGTAAACATCTTTATCTTTACTCTCCACCAATGGCCGCAGACCGCCATAAACATATTTGATGTCAGAGGGTTTAATGGGTGTATCATTGCCAAAAACGCTGTTGGCATCTGCCAAAAGTTCCAAAACGGATTCTTTGGTCACATGCCACGCATCGGGGTCACCGTCATAACGTTTATCTGTCGTACCAATCATGGTGTGGTTACGCCAAGGACCCATAAAACAATGACCTTTACCGGGAATAGTTGCTGAAATCACATGATTATTAACTTTTTTGTCAACTATAAGATGAATCCCTTCAGACCGCATCAAATGTAAAGGTTGTTCCAATAAGTTTGATTGGTGTAAGACTAAATCTGCCCAGGGTCCGGCACAATTGATCACTAAATTTGCTTGCAAATCATAATCTTCATGGGTATGTAAATCCCGAACCTTTACGCCCTGTACTTGTTTACCCTCTGTGACCAGAAAACCTGTAACCTTCGCGTAATTAGCTACCTGTGCCCCTTTGGCTACTGCTGATTTGATAAAAGCTAAGGTTAAACGTTCCGGTACAATATTGGCATAATCATAATACATCAGTCCTTTTTTAAGCCCTTCTTTTTTGATGTACGGTTCCATTTGCAGTAGTTGTTCCGGCGTATAGCTTTTATGACCGGTGATTTTTTTCGCATCCTGCCATAGGCGGTTTTTATCATACGATAACAGATCATAGAGAATCATCCCCATTTTAAACGCTACATACGGAATGCTATCATGGCTGTAAGAATTGAGTAAAAAAGGTAAGGGAAATACCAGATTGGGTGCAATATTTGCCAATACACGCCTTTCCCGTAAAGACTCACGAACAATGCTAATTTCCATTTTCTGTAAGTAGCGTAAGCCACCGTGTATCATCTTGGACGTTGCTGATGAAGTGGCATGTGCAAAATCATCTTTTTCCACCAAGGCAACTGTCAGACCTCTGGCCGTCGCTTCGTAAGCCACCGATGCCCCGGAAATACCGCCACCAATAACGACGATATCGTACTCAGGTTGCTTGTTTTGTTTATCTAAACGTCTCATTTGATGTAAAATTCAGAATTTGAAATTGCCGACTGTCAATGGATCAATCTAATTAAAATTCCGTAGCTCTACTACATGATTTCAGACCTTTGAATCTTAATTCTTGGATTAACCTCTATTGTCTTCCTTTAAACTCGTCCATAGTTTTATAGACACCCATAACACCGCCTACGAACCAATCAAAGACCCTGACCGGTAGAATACCCTGAGCAAAGCGTACAAAATGTACAGACCACGGCATACTCACGTATATCTTATGCCGTTCTATACCTCTGATAATTTTTCGAGCGGCTGTTTCGGGTTTTAAAATAGGCACCAAAGATTTTACACCGGCAAACATACCCGTACTGATGTAGTAGGGTGTGACTGTGGTAACTTTGATGTTTTTTTTGAGTTGTTGCATTTCTATACGCAAACTGTCAGACCATCCGGTGACAGCCCATTTACTGGCAACATACAAGGACATTTTAGGGTTAGAAATCAACCCCGCAGACGATGCTATATTACAGATATGACCCGTATTTCTTTCTAACATTTCAGGGAGAAATTGTTGGGTGATATAAATAGGGGCGTTTGCATTGATAGCCATGGTCTTTTCGATGTCTTTTTCTGTATGCTCACTAAAGTATTTACCCACGATAATACCGGCATTATTAATAACCACATCAACAAAATCATGATCGTCTTTGACTTGTTTGGCCTGTATTTTAATTTGATCCAAATCAGAGATGTCCACCTTATAAGTGGCAACTTTTCCCAAGGCAGAAAACTCTTCTTTTACAGCCGTCATTCCGGCTTCGTTGATATCCCAGATAATAAGTTGTTTTGCGCCTTTTTCAAGGACTTTTTGACCCATTATTTTCCCTATTCCGGAAGCACCTCCGGTGATAAGAACGGTTTTGTTCTTGAAGTTCATGAACTTAAAGTTTTAATAACCTAACAAATGTACGTGATTCATTTTAATTTTTAAAGTTTAACAGCAAGAGTTTAACAACAATGAGGCTTTGAATAGTTCAGTAAAATCATTGAGGTCTTACACCTCAAACATCACCGAATCACAGGTATTAAACGGATGCAAATACAGGACTATCCCAAATGATTTGATAAAAAAACGTTATACTATGATTTAGGGTGGTGACAAGACGTTATTTTTTGTACGTTTGCCCTGTAAATTTTAACGCCTTATGATTATCATCAAAACACCTGAAGAAATAGCATTGATGCGTGAAAGTGCCTTATTGGTTTCAAAAACCTTAGGTCTGTTGGCCAAAGAAGTTAAACCGGGTGTAACAACCTTATACTTGGATAAACTCGCAGAAGAATTTATACGTGACCATAAAGCAGAACCCGGATTTTTAGGTCTATACGGCTTTCCTAACACCCTTTGTATGAGCCCCAATGCTCAAGTGGTTCACGGAATTCCCAATGACAAACCGCTACAGGAAGGAGATATAATTTCTATAGACTGTGGCGTAAAAATGAATAATTATTACGGTGATCATGCCTATACATTTGAAGTAGGTGAGGTCAGTGATGACATCAAACAGCTGTTGAAAATTACCAAAGAAAGTCTGTATAAAGGTATTGAACAGTTTAAAGCCGGTAACCGGGTAGGTGATGTAGGTTTTGCCATTCAAAACCATGTAGAACCTTATGGTTATGGTGTTGTAAGAGAACTTGTGGGTCATGGTCTGGGCAAAAAAATGCACGAAGATCCTCAAATGCCCAATTATGGTAAGCGCGGTCGGGGCAAACTCTTTAAAGAAGGTATGGTGGTTGCCATAGAGCCTATGATTAATATGGGAACGCACAAAATAGACCAACTCCGCGATGGCTGGACTATTTTAACCCGGGATCGTCAACCCAGTGCCCATTTTGAACACGATGTAGCGATAGTCAATGGTGCCCCCCAATTACTCTCTACTTTTGATTATATTTACGAAGCTTTAGGTATCGAAAGTCATGAGGAGGATCCATTTAGACCATAGCTGTTAGCTGTAAGACCCGGCTAAAAAAACATTAAAGCAAAGGCAAATCCGGAAATACTGATACAGAACCCTGAACAAGTGTATGTTTAAACTTATCCTGAATACCCTACCGCGAGAGACCCTTATCAAAATCAGTTATTGGGTTAAACCGCTTATAGCGTTATGGTACAAAGGTCGTCGCTATACAGACCCGATTGACGGTAAATCTTACCGGAAATTTTTACCCTACGGCTATGAAGTAAAACGGGATAATGTATTGGCTCCGGGGACACTTTCCCTCGAAAGACACCGGTTATTATGGCTGTACCTGACCCGTGAAACAGATTTTTTTACCCGACCGCTTAAAGTACTTCATATTGCTCCGGAACAGGCTTTTTACAGACGCTTTAAACGTCAAAAGAATTTAGATTATACAACCTCAGATTTAAGCTCACCACTCGCAGATGTCAAAGCAGACATCACAAACTTGCCGTTTGAAAGCAATAGTTTTGATGTGATTTTTTGCAATCATGTACTCGAACATATTCCCGATGACGCCAAAGCCATGCAAGAATTGTATCGCGTGATGAAAAATGGTGGTTGGGGTATTTTTCAGGTACCACAGGATTTAAGCCGGGCTAAAACCTATGAGGACTTCAGTATTACTGACCCAAAAGAACGCGCCAAACACTTTGGCCAGTACGACCACGTAAGGGTTTACGGGCGTGATTATTTTGAGCGTTTGAGTGCCGCAGGGTTTGAAGTCATTCCCACAGACTATACCCAAAATTTTACTGTAGCAGACCTTGAGCGTTACCGTTTGCCGAAAGGCGAATTGTTGCCTGTTTGTAAAAAATAACGACCAATAAGTTACGGTTTTAAGACTTTCAATAGATTACAGCTTATCTCAGGCTGTTAAAAATGATAAAAGGCGTTTTCTATATGATTGAGTGTTTCATATTTTGAATTTTTGACAATGGCAATGATGTCAAATTGAACTTCGGCATCCAGATCATTTGAGACGATATATTCATTGGCGGCACTGACCAAAAGTTTTATTTTTTGAGGTGTGACAAATTCTTCAGGGTTGCCTATAAAGCTGTTATTACGGGTTTTGACTTCCACAATATGAATAACACCGGGTACTTTCTGAGCAATAATATCTATCTCAGCCTTGAGGTATCGCCAATTGGTCTCAAGGATCGTATAACCCTGTTTGGCTAAATAGTTTTGGGCTATTTGTTCCCCAAGTTTGCCGAGCTCATTATGATCCATTTTAAAGTTAGAATTTAGATAAAAACTCTTTTACGCCACTAACTAAAATCCAATTGACAGCGTTGTTCACCCACACTCAGGCTGACTTTACGCCCAAAAATCAATGCCCGGTTATCTGTTATATGCCCGGCGGGAAAATCAAATAATATAGGATATGATTTGCCGTGAGTGATTTCGAGTATCATTTCCTGATAGTTTTGATCAAAAGCCACATCACCATCTTTAATATCTGTAAACCCGCCAATAATCAAGCCTTCGAGCTGGTCAAAAACCCCGGCTAATTTCAGGCTGAACAATCGTCTGTTGATTTGATAATTATACTCGCGTACATCTTCGAGGAATAGTATTTTACCTTTGGTGTCAAGTTGGTAGGGAGAACCCTGTAGTGCCGATAGCAGACTCAGATTTCCACCGACCAGTTGCCCTTGGCCTTGCCCGGTTTTATTATACTTACCGGGATCAAGTGTATAAGTCAAAGGATGACCAAACAGAGCATCTTTTAAACTTTGACATGACTCTTCACTCGGTGGGGTTTCTTTGGCCAGTTGTACCGGCATCAAACCGTGAATACTTTCTATATTGTAATTAGCCCAAAGATTGTGAAACGCCGTGATATCTGAAAAACCAATCAACCATTTAGGGTGTTTTATAAACAACCTGAAATTGAGGAATGACATAATACGCATGGCGCCATAGCCCCCTCTGACTACCCAGATTGCTTTAACCTCAGGGTTGTCCATTGCCTGTTGCAAATCACTGAGACGCTGATCATCGGTACCGGCATAAGTCCCGTGTTGTCCGGTGGCATGTTGTCCGCGGATACTGCGTAAACCGACGGATGTCAAAAATTGCTCGGCTTCGATAAAAGGTTGCTCATGCTCAATAAAACTCGATGGTGCTATCAAAGCGACCAAATCGTCCTTTTTCAAATATGCGGGCGTTAATGCTTGGGGCATAATCAAAGATTTATTTTTTCGGCTTTTACAGACCTGTCAATACTACGCATCAAACCTGTCAAAACTTTACCCGGACCTAATTCGTAAAATTCTTTAGCCCCGTCTGCAATCATTTGTTGGACTGACTGGCTCCATTTAACAGGAGCAGTTAATTGGGCAATCAAATTCTCTTTGATAATGGCTTTATCGGTTACTGCTTGTGCAACGGCATTCTGATAAATAGGACAAACAGGGTTGTGGAGGTCTGTTGCCATTATGGCTTTAGCCAATTTTTCTCTTGCAGGTTCCATAAGTGGTGAGTGAAAAGCACCGCCCACAGGAAGTACGATAGCGCGTTTAGCTCCTTTGGCTTTCAAAGTTTCGCAGGCTTGATTGATGGCGTCTATTTCACCGGAAATAACGAGTTGACCCGGACAATTATAGTTAGCTGCCACCACAACTCCGGGTGTATCCTGACAGACTTGTTCCACCGTTTCATTATCTAAAGCTAAAACAGCTGCCATGGTTGAAGGTTTGATTTCACAGGCTTCCTGCATAGCCATAGCCCTTTGATAGACGAGTGTAAGACCATCGTCAAAACTCATAGCCCGGGCAGCAACCAAAGCAGAAAATTCGCCGAGTGAGTGACCGGCAACCATATCAGGTTTAAAGTCTTCGCCCAGTAACTGAGCACTGATTACAGAATGTAAAAAAATGGCAGGTTGGGTCACTTTAGTTTGTTTAAGGTCTTCTTTTGAGCCCTGAAACATAATATCTGTGATATTGTAGCCCAAAATCTGATTGGCTTTTTTGAATAAATCTTTAGCTTCATTGGATTGATCGTACAGGTCTTGTCCCATACCTTCGTATTGCGCTCCCTGACCCGGAAATAAATAAGCTTTCATGTGTTTATTTTTTTATTGTTTTTTTTAATGACACATATAACCCTTGATGTTTAAGATAATCATTACGCTATGTGTTTAATGATGATTTAAACATGTCGGTTTCATATATATTGTATTGATTTGTTATCGGTTTAAAGTACCGACCAAAATTACAATTTTAATTTTACCCGTAAAAAAGGTTCTTGCAGACTTACAGAATGTGGTTTATAGCGCATTAAAAGGCGTTTTATAGGTATGCGATACAATCGCGCAACAATTTTACTTTACCACCATCGGGGTCATAAAGAGAGTTTTGTAAGCATCAGCGAACAAAAGTCTATTTCAAGGCTAAAACTATTTGTTGATTAACCCGTTTTAAATTTCCAAATGAAAATTGTAGCTCATTTAAAGTCTTTTTTTAGCTCAAAAACGCGGTGAATTGAGCTTTATTCTGTATTTTTGCTTATAATTTGAGCTTAAAATGGGGTCGCCAAGAGAAAATATAATCATTGATTTTATAATGTCTAACGGGAATCTTTCTTCAAAAGAGATTTTTGACCGCCTTAATCTTGACCTAAGTTATGCAACTTTAAAACGAATCTTAACGCAATTAATCCGGGATAATAAACTTGAAACCACAGGCAAAGGAAAGGGAACAAAGTACAGGATTTCAACAGCTTATGGACTTATTAGAACGATTGATTTAAACCGGTACTATGAAAAAGAAATTGATGAAAGAGCGATTCAGGAAAGATTTAATCTTTCTGTAATTACAGAAACACTTACACATTGCAGTGTTTTCACAAATGCAGAACTTGAAACATTAGATGTTTTACAAAGAAAATATCTATCAAACATTGAGCGTCTTTCTGAAAATGAATACAAAAAAGAATTAGACCGGTTGGCTATTGATTTAAGTTGGAAATCTTCACAAATCGAGGGTAATACATATTCTTTACTCGAAACAGAAAAACTGTTAAAAGAAAAAGAAACGGCTTCCGGAAAAACTAAAGAAGAAGCTGTAATGCTCTTAAACCATAAAGAGGCGTTAGATTTTATCATAGAACACACAGATTATCTTGATCATTTATCCGTTTCAAAAATTGAGGACATTCATAGTCTTTTGACAAATGATCTTGGTATTGAACGAAATTTAAGAACATATAGAGTTGGTATTTCCGGGACAAACTATCGTCCTCTTGACAACCAATTTCAAATAAAAGAAGCTTTAGAAAAGACTTGTGAATTAATCAATACAAAAAACAACACCTTTGAAAAAGCGCTATTAACATTGGTTTTAATATCGTATATACAACCGTTTACCGATGGCAACAAAAGAACAGCTCGAATTGTCAGTAATGCCATTTTAATGCATAATAAACATTGTCCTTTGTCCTTTAGAACAGTGGATTCAATCGATTATAAAAAAGCCATGTTAGTATTTTATGAACAGAATAATATTTCAGCGATTAAAGACATCTTTATGACGCAATTTGAATTTGCTGTAAACACGTATTTTTAAAAAACGACCTACCGAAGGTGAGTTTTGCCGGGTTTGATATTTCTATGGAACTATAGTTTTTAACAGTACTATTCGATACAATCGTTCATCAATAAGGGAAAAATAAGTTCGCCAATTGGCCTCATCAACCATAAAAACCCGTTGTTTTAAAAGATTTAAAGCCTTTTTCCAAGCTTTCCACACGAATTAATCTTATGGTCTGTATAAAATTTTTGTTTTAGCGTAACATTTTATAAGATTTTCTCTCTAATATTGTAAAATCGTTTGTCGCTTGTACGATAAACACCACAAATAATTTATTCAAACCATTAACTAAACAACTATGATACAAGACCACGAAATTGACTACACAATAATAGGCGAGGAAATGCAACTCGTAGAAATAGAACTCGACCCACAGGAGACTGTTATTGCCGAAGCAGGTTCATTTATGTATATGAAACAAGGCATACAGATGCAGACTATTTTTGGCGATGGGTCACGAAAAAGTGAAAATGATGGACTTTTTGGTAAAATTCTGGGTGCCGGAAAGCGCTTATTAACCGGTGAAAGTTTATTTATGACCGCGTTTACCAATACGGAAAACAACAAATCCAGAGTTGCTTTTGCAGCCCCTTACCCCGGAAAAATTATTCCGGTAGATTTATCTAAAAACGGCGGTAAAATTGTCTGTCAAAAAGATGCATTTCTCTGTGCCGCTAAAGGCGTAGAAGTAGGGATAGAGTTGCAACGCCGCCTCGGTACAGGCTTATTTGGCGGTGAGGGTTTTATCATGCAAAAACTCGTAGGTGACGGTATGGCTTTCATGCACGCCGGAGGTCACGTCATGGAAAGAACACTGGTAGCCGGAGAAGTATTGCGGATAGACACCGGTTGTGTGGTGGGCTATACCAAAGATATTGACTACGATATTGAAATGATCAAAGGGATACGCAATAAGATTTTTGGCGGTGAAGGGATCTTTTATGCTGTGTTACAAGGCCCCGGAACGGTTTGGTTACAAACCCTGCCTATTTCACGATTAGCCGGACGTGTGTTGTCTTATGCACCGCAGCGTGGCGGATCAAAAGGAGAAGGAAGTGTCTTAGGTAAAATAGGAGACATATTAGACGGCGATAATTTTTAAG
>PDWI01009681.1_pt1 | contig 10986 bp, 7 predicted proteins | sample 1430891 | NCBI WGS metagenome assembly PDWI01 (sample SAMN01162508, study PRJNA174530) | Oral metagenome, whole genome shotgun sequencing project. | biome: Marine environment; feature: Marine mammal; material: Swab sample of the gingival sulcus; isolation source: swab sample of gingival sulcus... | reverse complement strand
CCAGCGGTGCAGATATTGGCAATGGCTATCATACTTGCCGTCTGTCCGGCAGAGGTTGCCAGTGCGGCAATGCCGCCTTCCAGTGCGGCAATTTTCTCTTCATAGGCGGCAACGGTGGGGTTGCTGATACGGGAATACATATGCCCTGCGGCAGCTAGGTCAAACAGATCGGCTACTTCCCTGGCGCTATCATATTTATAAGTGGTGCTTTGATAGATCGGAAGAACCCGTGGTTCACCACTTTTCGGCTGCCAGCCAGCCTGTACTGCCTTGGTTTCTATTTTCCAGTTATTTTTCATGATTTTTCCTCTATCCGCCAATGCTTGCATTCAGGCCGCAGGCGGCAAATTGTTGGGTAATACGCTGTAGTGCATCCTGCTCTGGTTCTGCCAATCCTTCCTTGTTATATTCCACGCCGAGCCGAGCGTATTTGTTTTCGGCAATATTATGAAAGGGAAGCAGATGCACCTCCTTTTTCTCTCCGGCAAGAGAGGCCAGAAAACGAGCGCTTTTTTCGATATTCTCTTCAGTGTCGTTAACTCCCTTTACCAGAGGAATACGAATATAAATAGCGGTTCCGCTTTTGGCAAGTTCCTTTAGATTGTGCAAAATTAAACTATTGTCGGCATTTGTCCATAAGCGATGTCTATCGCTATCCATCATCTTTAGATCAAAAAGAAACAGATCGCATTGTGCAGCGACTTCCAGTATGGTTTCTGTTTTTACCAGTCCACAGGTATCCACTGCCCGGTGAATTTTCCGCCCACCACATTCTTTGAGCAATTCAAGCAGAAAATCGGCCTGTCTGGTAGGTTCGCCACCGGAAAAGGTAACGCCTCCCCCCGATTCTTCATAAAAGGGACGGTCTTTCTCTACAATGGCAATAATTTCTTCAACTGATGCCCTGCGGCCAGACATTTCGGTGGCAAGGGTTGGGCAGACATCGGCACATTTCCCGCAGCCGGTACAGCGGTGCAGATCGGTGACAATACCATTTTCACGGGTAAGGGTACAAGCATCTTCCGGGCAGGCATCGACGCAGAGACCACAGCCGATACATTTCGCCTTATTATACATCTTCTGCGGCAGCGGCGAGATGCTTTCCGGGTTATGGCACCAGGCACAGTGCAACGGGCAGCCCTTAAAAAAAACGGTGGTGCGAATGCCTGGCCCATCGTTGATGGAGTAATGTTTTATATCAAAAATTGTTCCCTGCACTCTTGTTTCCTTGCAATGAAAAAAGGCTGCTCATCCAGAAAAAAAGAGGATGAGCAGCACATATCTTTCTCAGAAGATTTACCGGAAAAATCTAAAAAACCTCATTTTCTGTTCGTTCAATGACCTCCTTTTGCAGATCGTCATTCATATCATTGAAATAGTCGCTATAGCCCGCCATTCGTACCAGCAGATCTTTATAGTCATCGGGGTTCTCACGGGCAGCCAGCAAGGTTGCCGTATCGACAATATTAAACTGGATATGGTGCCCGCCCAGCTTGAAATAGGTACGGATCAACTTGCCCAGTTTACGTACATCTTCATCCCGTTTGAGCAGGCTGGGGAGGAAGCGCTGATTAAGCAGCGTGCCGCCGGACTTGGTATGGTCGATCTTGCTTAAAGACTTTATCACCGCCGCAGGCCCGTGGGTATCGGCTCCATGAGAGGGCGAAGTGCCATCAGAGATTGATTTCCCGGCCAGCCGGCCATTGGGTGTTGCCCCCATCACCTTGCCAAAATAGACATGGCAGGTGGTTGAGAGCATATTGAGGTGGTAGCACTCCCCCTTGATATTGGGTTTGCCCTCAATGGTTGCCACCAGATCGTTGTAGACCCGTACGGCAATATCATCGGCATAGTCATCATCGTTACCAAAAAACGGTGTACGGTTGATAATGGTCTGCCGCAGTATTTCGGAGCCCTCAAAGTTGGCGGCAACCGCATCCAGCATCTGTTCCATACTAAAGCGTTTCTCTTCAAAAACATGCTTTTTCAGGGCAGATAGACTGTCGGTAACTGTTCCTAAACCGCAGCACTGGATATAGTTGGTATTATAGCGGGGCCCGCCGTTATAGTAGTCTTTGCCTTTGGCAATACAATCATCAATGACCACGGACAAAAAGGTTGCCGGGGCATATTTGGCAAACATACGGTCAATATAGTTGCTGACTCGCATCTTTTGGTCAACGATATAGTGCACCTGCTGTATAAAGGCATCGTAGAGCTGCTCAAAGGAGGTGAAGGTGCGGGGATCGCCCGTTGCAATGCTCGCCCTTTTTCCGGTAACCGGGTCGATGCCGTTATTGAGCGTTACTTCCAGTAATTTTGGTACATTAAGATAGCCGGTAAGCAGAAAGGCCTCCTTGCCGAACGCTCCCACTTCAATACAGCCGGAGCAGCCGCCTTCCCGTGCATCCTGCAGGCTTTTGCCCATATTAACCATCTCCTGCACATAGGTTTCCGGGTTAAATACCGAAGGATAGCCATGTCCCTGGCGAATCACCTTGATTGCCGCCTCAAGAAATTTATCCGGCGTCTTTTCACTGATATGCACCGAGTTACCCGGTTGCAAAATATGCAGTTCCTCAACAACTTCAAGGATAATATAACTGACCTCGTTTACCCCGTCTTCGCCATCAGGGGTAATGCCGCCAATATTGATATTGGTGAAATCGTTATAGGTGCCACTCTCCTTAAAGGTGGTTCCCACCTTGGGCGGTGCCGGATGGTTGTTGACCTTGATCCAGAAGCAGGAAAGAAGCTCTTTTGCCTGTTCACGGGTAAGTGTTCCGGCGGCAATCTCTTTTTTATAAAAGGGAGCAAGATGTTGATCAAGATGACCGGGGTTCATCGCATCCCAGCCGTTAAGTTCGGTAATGGTGCCCAGATGGACAAACCAGTACATCTGCAAGGCTTCCCAGAAGGTTTCCGGCTTATGGGCTGGAACCCGGCGGCATACTTCAGCGATTTTCAGCAGTTCCTGCTTGCGATTTTCATCTTTTTCTTCCTTTGCCTGCTCTTCGGCAAGGTCAGCATGGCGATTGGCAAAGACGATAATGGCATCACAGGAGAGTGCCATACCCTTCCATTGCTCGGCCTTGTCGGTTGCTTCCGGGTCGTTCAGGTAATCAAGATTTTTAATATTTTCTTCAATTTCGGCCTTAAAGTCGAGCATTCCTTTTTGATAGATCTTGCCATCAAGGGTGGTATGGCCGGGTGCCCGCTGCTCCATAAATTCGGTAAACAGCCCCGCTTCATAGGCGGCACGCCATTCATCGGGAACGTGATTAAAGATACGCTCCCGCTGGGTCTTGCCTTTCCAGTAGGGAATGATATCGCGCTCGTAGGTATCAATATCTTCCTGAGCGGTTTTATAGGGCTGCATATCCCGGTTGTTCATCACATAGAAATCTTCCACGCTATGGCAGGTAAGCTCCGGGAATGTACAGATCGCTTTGGGTTTTGGCCCTCTCTCCCCTACAATCAACTCTCCTTTGCCAAGGTAGATGGTTTTACGGGTGCAGTGATCAAGAAAGTTAAGCCCACGCAAAATAGGGATGGGGTATTTACCGAAATTTTCCTTATAAAATTCTGTTTCATGCACCGCCCGTTCAATGGAGATGGTTGCCTCTGTCTCCACGCTTAATTTACGCAAATGCTGAATTCGGGCGTTCATACCGGGATGTTGGCCTTCCGGTAAATCATCATAGAAGTTGCCTTGAGCTGTGGCTTTTCTTTCAGGGGTGTCGGCAGCTGGGGTATAATTTTCAAACATGGGATACCTCCTTATGGATAAGAAGTTCTTTAACCAAAAAACAAGATGCTTTTTGATAAACAACAGGTAGGTGGAACGTAAAATGGCGAAAACGCCAAGGAAGGACGTTTATAAATAAAACATCCAGCAACTGAAAAGACAGCGATAAGACTCGCGATTATGTGTGATTATGAAGGCAGGTTTCATAACATTTCTCCCATGATTAAAGAATAGTCTACGTAATCATGGGAGAAATGTAAAGAGTATTTTTTCTTTTCCCTTTTTTACCGCAAGGGAAAAGAAAAAATTAAGGTTTGTTGAATGATTGTGTGTTGTAGTTATTTTTTTAACCCTTCTGCAATTGAGTCGCAGATATAGTCAATATTTTTTCGGCTCAAACCAGCAGCATTGATCCGCCCGGCACCCACCATATAAATACCTTTTTCCTCTCTCAGCCATTCTACCATTTCAGGTAAAAGCCCGCTGAACGAAAACATGCCCCGCTGTTGGTTGATATAGGAAAAATCCTGTTCAACGCCACGGGCGGCAAGTCCATCAACCAGTGCCTTGCGCATCTCCTTGATGCGATTGCGTATTGCGGCAAGTTCTTCCTGCCACTGCTTTCGCAAGGCGGCATCAGTAAGGATGGTTTTTACAATCAGCGCACCATGAGCAGGAGGGTTGGAGAAATTAACCCGGATAACCGTCTTTAGATGGCTTAGCGCAGTACTCATCTCTTTCTTGTTTGCGGTAACAACGGTTAAGGCGCCTATACGCTCGGTATAGAGGCCAAAGTTCTTGGAAAAGGAGTTGGCCACACAAAAGTTCATTTTCGTATTGGCAAAGGCGTTGATTCCGGCTCGATCTTCTTCAAGGCCATCGCCAAAGCCCTGGTAAGCAAAGTCAATAAAGGGCATCCATCCCTGCTTCTGTGCAATTGCCGCTACCTCCTGCCACTGTTCAGCAGTGAGGTCAAATCCGCTGGGGTTATGGCAGCAACCATGCAGCAGCACAATATCGCCTGCAGGAATTTCTGCCAGACAGCTCTTCATCTGCTTAAAATCAATGCATTTGTTCACTGAGTCGTAGTATGGATAGCTGTTTACGGTAAAGCCTGCTGCGCTAAAAATTCCTTTATGGTTTGCCCAGGTTGGATTACTTACCCATAGGGTTGCCCCGGGCAGAAAGCGGTGCAAAAGATCGGCACCAACCCGTAGTCCGCCGGTTCCTCCTGGAGTTTGTACGGTTGCTGCTCTGCCAGAGCTGACAATCTCGCTTGTCTCACCAAAGATGAGTTTTTGTACCTCCCTGTCATATTCGGCATCACCGGAAATGGGCAGATAGACCTTGCTGGTCTCTTTTTCAAGCAGGATCTCTTCCGCCTTATGGACACAGTGCATAATCGGAGTAATTCCTTCTTCATCGCGGTAGACACCAGCGGCAAGATTCACCTTATTGGGGTTTGTATCTTCCTTGAATGCTTCTGTTAAACCAAAAATTGCATCTGCTGGAGCTGCCTCAATCTCTTTCCACATAATTTTGCCTCCAAAATAATAAAAATATAAAATACTTTAATATATAAAAAATATAAAAAATAATTTTATATATTAAATCTCTTCTCGCATCTCTTTGAGTTTTGTAGCTTTTCCTAGTACCACAATAACATCACGGGCATAAAACATTTCATCTGCTCCCGGGTTAAAAACCATTTCACCATTTTGTCGCTTAATGGCAATAATGATAACGCCGTAGTTTTTTCTCAGGCCGCTTTCAACAAGAGTTTTCCCATGAATAGGAGAACCTTCTGCCACCGGGGCCTCTTCGAGCTGTAGATCCATATCATTATTCCCCAACGCATAGTTGAGAAAATCAACAACCGTGGGCTTGTGAATAATCTCTGCCATTAGCTCACCTCCAAGCTGGTGAGGACAGACAACCCTGTTGGCTCCGGCGCGCAGCAGTTTGCTTTCATTTGTCTTGTCGCTGGCACGGGCAAGGATAAAAATATCAGGCCGGATACCTCTAGCAGAAAGGCTGATAAATACACTGTCGGCATCGGAATTAACTGTTGTTACCAGTCCGGCAGCACGCTCAAGTCCCGCTTCCAGCAGCACTTCATCACTGGTGGCATTTTTATGGAGATAAAGAATCCCTTGCCGACTGAGATCTTCTATCAGGTTGTCATCATGTTCAATAACCACCAGGGGAATACCCGCTGCCTGTAGCTCTTTGACCACGACTGTTCCGGTGCGCCCATAACCACAGATGATATAATGGTCTTTTAGTGTTGCAATCTTCTTTTCCAACTTTTTTCTCCCCAATATTTTTCGCAACTCGCCTTCTATGACAATACTGGCTATCTGTCCCAAGGTATAACTAAGCAAACTTATACCCTGGATAATAATAAAAATGGTAACCCACCTTCCTGCATCAGAAAGAGGTTTTACTTCTGAAAAACCAACGGTGGAAATGGTAATAAGCGTCATATAAAACGCTTCAAAGGGAGGCATCCCCTCAAAGAATATGTAACCACTGGTACCCAGGAAGATGGTCGCCAGCAAAAGAGTAAGAGCTATATGTAATCGAGAAACGTTCATAATCCTTCTCTTTAATTGCCCGCCAGAATGTTGTTAATGGAGCCAGTTTTTTGTATGGGAAGGAAAAAGTACTCTTACCATGAACAGGGGCATTGTGCCAGAAATTACCCGCATAGCTTTATGAAAACCATTTTTTAATTTTTGCAAAAATAAAAAAGTCAATCTTTTATCTTCTGTATCTTTGGAAAACGTTGCAGCACCTGGCTCTTTACGATAGGATGGAAAATTCGTAGTCTGAATTTTGTATAAGGTTGCTTTTTATGCTTTTGATCAGGAAACTCTTAGGTTTTTTGTCAGGGAGTAAGAAGCAGGGAAGATAACGTTTGGGTAAGATCCTTTTCTTACAGGTGATGGTAATGGCTGCAAAACCCCTTCGAGTGGAAAAAATTGGTGGAACAACAATGTCTCGCTTTGGTGAGGTGCTGAAAAATGTTATTCTCAGAGATCCCGACGATATCTATAATCGCATATATGTAGTTTCGGCATATTCTGGCATAACCAATGAGCTTCTTGAGCATAAAAAAACCGGTCAACCAGGAATTTATCAGACCTTTGTGCTGGGTCAGGATTATGGCCCGGCCATGCTTCGCTTGCAGCAGCAGCTTTGTGAAATAAATTCGGGTTTTGCCGACATTGGTCTTAATGTTGAAGAAGCGGATGCTTTTATCTGCAACCGTATCAGCTATAGTGTGGATATTCTTAATAGTATGGATACGGTATTGGGGACGGGGTATCTTCAACGGCAGGAGGTTTTGCTTGCGGTACGGGAGATTCTTGCCTCCATTGGCGAGGTACATTCCGCCTTTAACAGTGCCAATATCTTGCAGAGTCTGGGATATGATTCCACTTTTGTCGATTTGAGCGGCTGGAATAGTCGTACAGAGTGCACCATTGATCAGCGTATTGCCACTGCTTTCAAGGATATTGACCCCCGGCAAACTATTTGTGTGGCGACGGGATACACCAAGGGGACAGAAGGGATTATGCGGGAGTTTGACCGGGGGTATTCCGAGGTGACCTTTTCCAAAATAGCAGTGCAAATGAAAGCGGCAGAGGCAGTTATTCACAAGGAGTACCATCTCTGTTCCGGTGATCCGATGGTTATGGGTGAGAATACTGTGCATCCGGTAGGTAATACCAACTACGATGTTGCCGATCAGCTTGCTGATGTTGGTATGGAGGCAATTCATCCCAAGGCATCAAAACCACTGGAAATTGCCGGAATTTCTATTCGTATGAAAAACGCCTTTGATCCGGCTCATTCCGGCACCCTTATTACCAGCGATTATATTTGTCCAAGTTCCAAAACAGAGATTGTTACCGGCTCCGATAAGGTGAGCTGCGTTGAAGTGCATGATACCAGAATGGTGGGTGAGGTTGGTTTTGATTTGCGTATTATGGAGGTTCTTGCACAAAATAATGTAAGCTATATAAATAAAGCCACTAACGCCAATACCATTGATATTATTATCTACGACAAGGACTGTTCCAATACCTTGCTTGAGCAGCTCGAAGCAAAATTTGAGCAGGTTTCCTCACAAAAAGTGGCCATTGTCAGTGCTATTGGTTCCAATATTGCCAAACCTGGCATTATGGCAAAAGCGGCAAAGGCTCTGGCCGAAGCGCATATCAACATTCTTACTGTATCGCAAACATCCCGGCAGACCAACATGCAATTTACTGTAGCCAGAGAGCAGTTTGTTCAGGCACAGCGAGTTTTGCATCGTGCCCTTTGTGTAGTATAATAATTTTTAAGGAGCTGCTATTTAACATTTTTGTTTCAAGACTGTTTTTTAAGTCTTCGAAGAGTTTGTTTTGAATTTCCTCCAATGAAATTTTTACTTACACTTTTTTTATATATGAAGCTTCCATAACTCTGTATCTGGCTTTCCAGTTATAATAAGAGACTGAACTGACGCCATACTTTCGGCATACATCTGAAACAGATCTGCTACCCTCAACCTGTTTTAATACCTTGATAATTTAATGTTCACTAAATCGTTTCCTGTGCATACTTGATCCTTGGTAATTGTTGGGGCAATATGACCAATTTCTCTAATTTTTGCTGCTACTAATTTACAGGAACAGAAAGGTTTATAAATTTTTGATGTCTTTATAATAAATATTCTTTTAATTTTTTTACACCCTCAACAATGCTCTCCATATCTCTCGTATAGGCAAAACGCACATGGTTTTCCGCCTTATAGAAACCAAAATCTTTCCCCGGGGTTATCGCAACGCCTGTTTTTTGCAGAATTTCATGACAGAAACGGTAGCTATCTGTTGAAAAACGTGAACAATCGGCATAGATATAGAATGCACCTTCTGGCATAACCGGGATTTGAAAACCCAGCTCCAGAAGTGCAGGATAGAGAAAATCCCGTCGTCGTGCAAATTCCTGCCGCTGCTGCTCGAAAAAAGCGATACATTCCGGTTCTATTGCCGCAAGGGCAGCATATTGAGACGGCGTGGGGGGAGATATAAATAAATTTTGCGCCAACCGAACAAGGGGGTCAATCATCTTTTCAGGAGCAACAAGCCAGCCAACCCGCAGCCCCGTCATGCCAAAATATTTGGAAAAACTGTTAATAACAACAAGATTATCACTAACAGAAAGTGCGGAATACCCCTCTACCTGATAAAGCAACTTCTGGTAAATTTCATCAACAATTAACAGGCCTCCCCGCTCTTCCACTACCTGATAAATCTTTGCCAACTCTTCCTTTTCAATCAACGTGCCTGTCGGGTTTGACGGTGAGGCAACCATTACTGCTTTTGTTTTTTCTCCCCAGGCATTGCTGATATCATCGGCAGTAAGTTGGTACCCAGTCTCTGATCCAACAGGGATATTTTTCGGAACACCGCCAAAAGCAAGTACAAAATGGCGATTGCAGGGATAAGTCGGGTCTGGCATGATAACCTCTTCCCCGGCATTAACCGCTGCCGCAATAACAAGCTGCAATGCTCCAGAAGAACCGGGGGTAACGATAATTCGCTGTGGAGAAACATCAACGCTATAGTTATCCCGATAGTAACGAACAATACCTTCGCGCAATTCCGTTAAACCGCAAGCAGAAGTATAGCCACTTTTACCCAGAGCCAGAGCTGCTGTCGTTGCTTCTGTTATTTTCTGTGGTAAGGAGAAGGCTGGCTCTCCCACCTCCATATGCACGATTTTTTTCCCGGCAGCTTCCAGTTTTTGTGCTTCTTCAAGTAACTCCATAACATAAAAGGGAGCTATACTATCCATCCGCTGTGCAACAGAAATCATTTTTCCAGCTCCCTATATAGAGCCAATACACCAGAACGAGAAACCTTGTAAATAGTATATGGACGTAAATTCTCAATAAGCTGGTTTATATTTTCTTCAACTCCTGTTATCTCAACGATTACTGAATCATTTGCCACGTTAACAATTTTTGCTCCGGCCTCCTCCAGCACAGCAAGAAAATCGGGAGTATCCTTTTTGGCGTTATCAACACTTATCAAAGCCATTTCACGCTTAATGGCCTTTTCCTCAAGGGTCATGTCCCGCAATTTTATCACATCTATCAAACGGTTAAGCTGATTGGTAATATCGATCAGTTTATCCGGTGTTGCGTTGGTCTTTACGGTTATGCGGGATATTTCAGGATCATGGGTCGGTGCGCCGCAAATACTTTCCATATTATAGCCACGTCCTGAAAAAAGCCCGGTTATCCGAGATGTTACACCAGGTTTATTGGCAACCAGCATGGTGAGTATATAGGTTTGTTGTTCCATTTTTTTTCGTTGTTAAAGGAGAAAAATTACCCCTGCATATAGGGGCCGACAACCATATCTTCGTATCCGGTGCCAGGGTAGATAATCGGAAAAAGCATCTCTTCCCTGTCAGTAATTACTTCCAGAAACCCGGAACCTTCAGCAGTCAATAGTTGTTGTAATTTTTGGCAGATATCTTCCTTTTTTTCAAGGGTATCAGTATGAGTAAAGCCACACTCCCTGGCAATATTGGCATAACTTACTATCTCGGGTTCTTCTGTTGCAACAATGCGACCATCAAATTTTGCCGTCTGAATATTACGTACCATCCCGGCACTCCGGTTATTCATCATCAATATCTTGATCGGCAGTTTTCTGGTGGCAATGGTGTATATTTCTCCCATATTCATCCGCATACAGGAATCTCCATCAATGGCTAACACCGGCGTTTGAGGATCAGCCACTGCTGCTCCTACCGCCGTTGGCAACGCAAAACCCATAGTGCCAAAACCACCGGAAGTGAGAAAGGATTTAGGTCGTGCTATTTTCAGGTATTGTGCAGCAAGCATCTGATGATTACCAACACCCGTTGTTACCCGAATATTTTCCGGCATAATTCGTGACAACTCTGCCAATACTCCTGCCTGTTGAATAATCGGGCTCTCACTATTATATGCCAGAGGATATTCTCTTTTTAAGGCAATAACCCGCTGACGCCACTCTTCAATATTAAGCCCTATCGGATGCTGCTGTGCATATTCAAGCAGATCCTCAAGAGCAGTGGCAGCATCACCAATAAAGCTGAATTTAGGGAAACGGGTGGTGCGAATTTCTTGTACCTTAGCCGGGTTTATATCTATATAGGCGATATCCGCATCAATACCTGCCTCACCTACCTTT
>PDWI01009680.1_pt1 | contig 10988 bp, 10 predicted proteins | sample 1430891 | NCBI WGS metagenome assembly PDWI01 (sample SAMN01162508, study PRJNA174530) | Oral metagenome, whole genome shotgun sequencing project. | biome: Marine environment; feature: Marine mammal; material: Swab sample of the gingival sulcus; isolation source: swab sample of gingival sulcus... | reverse complement strand
TAAAGGAGCATGGGCATCCTCTTTTTCTTTTGGCAGAACTGAAAATTTTACTGAGCCTGCCATGAAATATCGGACGGTTAGTTAAGACCGAATTTCCATAGAATGAGGTCTTAGCAATGCATAGAGCAAAAAGGCGTCGCTATGAATCAGAGTTCAAGAGTAATGCCATTATTCTTGCCAAGGAGCCCGATAGAAGTGCTCTCAGTGTTGAGTACTCGCTGGGAATTCCAAACGGTATGCTCGGTAAATGGCACCGGCATCTTGTCGAGAAAACCACTCAAAGTTTCCGGTGATGAAAATATGCCAAACTCTGAATGTCTCCAAGAGTCATGAGAAGCCGATAGCAGGAATCTTCTGAATAGCAAGTTCAATCCTGAGAGTCCCACTAAATACCTGATTGATGATATCACCTATTTGCGTGTTGCTTCCCCCCGGGAGTACCTGTCGGTATTTATTGACCTGTATTTTCAAAAAAGGAAGAGGGTTCAGTTTGTTGAATACTTTTCCATGGCGTAAGAGTAGAAGAGGGTCCTCTTCTGACATTTCTGGCTGTAATCTGGTATTTGGGTATTATGTAGCGCAGATAAAAGGGGGGGAGTAACGCGGGTATATCAACAAGATACTTGATGTCCAGCTGAATTTTCTCTAAAGGCTGGAGCTTCTTCTATTGTGCTTTTTGGCAGATATTGGTGATTTTTAATTGCCAGTAAGGAATCATTTGATTGGGGGAGTTTTTGAACGTCGTGCTTGATCCCTGAGAGCTGGTATTTTGCCCTCTTCGAAACTTCCTTGCCATTTTCTGACGATCTTAAAGCTGGTTTTAAACTCTCTGGCTGCTTTCTTGTTGCCGTATTGGGTGGCATATTTGAGCATCTCGATACGGTAGGAGGGCATGTCTCTTCTCTGTTCAATCAGTTACCTGTTTTTTCTGGAAAAGATCAGAATCCTCTGAATGGAATAAACCGCTTAGGTCTAAAGACTGGCTAAATCCCCGGGGCTTTCCATAACGCAGGAAGTACATTGTCTTCAGATATTTTGATTATGTAATCATAAAGGAGTTTCCATTTCTCAAAATGTTTATTGTATGCTTTTATATTTTCCTTATCTGGTTCTACTGTTTTTTCATATGAGACCGACTTTTCTATTGCTTCATCCCATGAGGAGTAATCCCCAATTGCTTTTCTTGCGCAAATATAACTACCCAATGCCGTTGTTTCTTTAATAGTTGGAATAATAACAGGGATACCAAGGGTGTCCGCTATTATTTGAGGCCACAGTACACCGTTGGAAGCTCCACCAACCAGTATAATTTTTTTTGCCTTCAGACCGGAAATCTCTTGCAAAATTTCAATATGTCCTTTGGTTACATAGGCAGCACTTTCCATAATTGCACGGATTGCAGCAGCCTTCCCTGTCATTTCAGGATTAACCAAGTCAAAACCTATAAGCGTTGGCGGTGCATGCAGCCATTTTCTTGAATTCATGATATTAGAGAAAATAGCGTACACCCCATTGGAGCCGGCTGGCACTTTTGCGGCTAATTCCTCCATAAGTGTAAATGCGCTAATTCCTTTTTTCTCTGCATATTTTTTTTCTTCTTGACAAAAAGCGTCCCTAATCCAGCGCATACCGAAGCCATGATAAAAACCTATTCCTTCTGTGATCCATTGATTAGGGATGGCATGACAAAGTGTCCTAAGGCGGTATTGAGGATCATACAGGGCATAATCCGTAGTTAATGTTGTCTGCCAAAAAGTTCCGCCACATATTGTAAAGATTCCTGGTTTAACAGCGCCTGCACCAACAAGGGCCATTTGTGTATCTGCCCCGCTGGATATTACTTTTGTACCTTGTATAAGTCCCGTCTCGGCTGCTGCCGATGCTGTTATTTCACCAATAACATTACCTGATTCAATAACAGGGGGGTAAATATTTCTTGGAAGTTTTGCCTTCTCAATAATACCGGCGGACCAAGACCTTTTTCTTAGATTGAATATTCCTGAACTTGATCCTATGGTGGGATCAGTTATAATTTTTCCAGTCAGAATGAAAAGAGCCCAGTCACTTATCATGTTCATGGAAGCTATTTCATTATAAATTTCAGGAGTATGTTTTTTTATCCATCTGAATCTGGCTGGACTGATAATATTTAACCAATCACCTCCTTTGTTATAAATATATTCGGCTATTCCCTCTTTAAGCATTTCTGAAACTTCATTATTGGCTCTTGCATCAACATTAGAACATGCCCAGATAACTTCATTCTTCTTGTTATAAAGGACCATCCCTTCCCGCATTGATGTTGCAGTTATAGCTGATATATTCTCAGGCAAAACGTCTGCTTTTCGAAGAGTTTCTTTTATTGCAGAAGTTATAACTTCACGAGCTTTAATTGTATCAAAGTCTTGTGAGCCAGGATATTCAGGATTTGATTTAGGGAGCCATTCTTCTTGTGTGTATTCTATAATCCTGCCCCCCATGTCAAATAGAGCAGCTCTGCCACTTCCCGTTCCTATGTCTATAACAATAATATATTTTTCCATAAATCCTCCTCCTCCGGCTTTTTCTTCTCGGGAATCGGTCTTATTTGCACTTCACAGGAATGCTAACTTTTAATATTAACTTTATATCAAACTGAGGACGGAAAATCAAGGAAAAAATTGCGCAAAAGAATATTTGTACGTTAAATGAACATTATTTCGATTGTTCTATTTATGCTATTTTATTTGATATCTTCTTCTGCTGATAATAGTTATATGTACAAATGTTCTCCATGTGAACAAATTTATTTTTTTCTTGACATCCTGAAAAACGGATGATACGATACTTATAAATATAATTGGGTCTCAAGAGGATAAAATATGTCTTTTTTTATCAAAAGAACCCGGTTTGATTCGGGATTGGAAGACGATTTCCCTAACTTGAAATCTTTTGAGGAATATGAAAAATACAATGAGCTTGTATTAAAAAAAACACGAAGGCCTTATACTCTAATAATTGTACCAGCACTGGTTGTTACAATCCTTTTTCTTATCCCTTTTGTTTGGGGTATAATTTTGTCATTAACTAATTATAAGCTCAATTTCCCTGTTCTTAAGTTTAATTTTGGAAAAAACTATTTGAAGATGATATTTTCAGCACGTTTTTGGAAGGTTACGCTAAATACTTTTATCTATACAGCGGTGTCGGTTTCAATTGAGTTCGTTTTTGGTTATTTTATTGCATCGCTATTAAATACAAATACTTTTATGGCTAAATTACTGAGTAAGATTATTGTTATTCCTCTTATGGTGGCCCCTCTTATTTCAGCTCTTCTTTTTAAGCTTATGCTTAACAATCAATTTGGAATTATTAATTATTTTATGTCTTTTATTGGGCTTGGTGATTTTCCTTGGGGGGCTTCTCCTGAAACTGCCATGCTGACTGTAATAATAGTAGATGTATGGGTTTTTACACCATTTGTTGTATTGATTACTTTAGCCGGTATGAGAGGACTGCCTAAAGAACCTTTTGAAGCTGCGGCTGTTGATGGGGCAAAAGGGATAAACGTTTTAAAAACATTGACCTTGCCGATGATGATGCCCACCGTTCTGATTGCAGTAATATTTAGGGTTATAGATTCGATAAAAGTCTTTGATATTATATGGGGTATGACTGCCGGTGGCCCTGGTGATGCTACGACGACATTTTCAATAATGGGGCAGATCCAAACATTCGGTTCTTTAAATGTAGCTAAAGGTACAACAATTTTAGTGATTACATGGTTTATTATTTATCAGATTAGTCAGAGGATGGTTGTTTTTTGGAACAATGCACGAAATAGGCTTTCTTAAGGGGAGAACTAATGGATCCTAAACGTGAAAAAGAGCTTAAAAATAAAATTAAAAACGGAGAAAAACTTCCATTGCGGAAAAGTCTAAGAATAAATATATTGTTATTTTTGATTACCTTATTTTTTATGTTTCCGATTGTCTGGATCCTGTTGATGTCATTAAAAAGTCAAGATCAAATTTCTTCAATGCCGCCTGATATTTTTTCATCTTTTACTTTGGAGAATTACAGAAGTATATTTAATGCAGGAGTAGAATCATCAAGTTCTGCAAAAAGTGCTTTAATGCAAGCTAAGGCAACAGGATTCTTTAAAGGTTTATTGAATACATTAATTGTGTCGTCATTTTCTGTATTTATATCCTCTGTTGTGGGTATCCCGGCTGCATATGGCTTATCCAGGTTTAAAAATAAGCAAAAAAATAATCTTGCTTTTATGTTTTTGAGTTTTAGATTTGTGCCTGAACTTATAATTATTATCCCTCTATATTTGATTTATCAGAAACTTGGGCTTTATGGAACATATTTTGGTCTGATATGGGTATATATTCTTATATCTTTGCCAATGATTATTTGGATAACAAGATCGTATTTTGATGATTTACCTTTTGAGCTTGAACAGGCGGCAATGCTTGATGGCCATTCAAATTTATATTCTTTTTTTAAAATAATTATTCCTATGGGAAAACCGGGAATAGCGGCATCTGTCATGCTTTCGTTTATTTATGCTTGGAATAATTTTATTTTTGGATTTGTTCTGGCAAAAACAAATCTACAGCCAGTTACTGTCAGGATTATGAGTTATTACGATATAACAGATTTGAATTACGGAAGGATAGCTGCAGCAATATTTATTGCAATACTCCCAATGATTATTGTTTCTCAAATTGGTTCACGATACCTTGTGACAGGCCTTAGTATGGGTGCCGTAAAAAAATAGTTGGAAGTGATGATGATGGATAATTATGTAATAGAATTTAGAGATGGTCATAAAAAATTTGGTAAAAATATAGTGCTAAAGAATTTGAATTATGGTGTCAGGCCTAATGAATTTTTTGTACTTTTTGGCCCATCAGGAGCCGGGAAGACTACAACCTTGAAAATTATTGCAGGTTTAGAAATGCTGAGTTATGGCAAGTTGTTGTTGGGCGGTAAAATAGCAAATTATATTCCTCCTCAAGCCCGAGATGTCAGAATGGCTTTTGAAAATTATTCTCTTTATCCCCACCTTACAGTATATGATAACATTGCAAGTCCGCTAAAAGCTAAAAAAATGGATAAAGGGGAAATGAATAATAGAATTGAATATATTACAAAGATGCTTGCTATAAATGAATATACAAAAAGATTCCCTCGCGAACTTAGTGGAGGACAAAAGCAACGAGTTGCCTTAGCTAGAGCCCTTGTTATGGATTCAAAATATTATTTACTTGATGAGCCTTTGGCACATCTAGACGCAAAAATAAGAAATGAATTAAGAGCGGAGTTTCAGAATATAAAATCATTTTTAAGTAATGCAACTGTGGTTTATGTAACACATGATTATTTAGAATCTCTTTCCCTGGGTGATCGAATAGCCGTTATGAAAGAAGGTGAAATTGTACAAATTGGGAAGCCTGAAGATGTTTATGACAACCCTGCAAACATTTTTGCAGCAACAATGATGGGACAGCCGGAGATTAATTTATTTGATATGAATATTGTCAGAAAAGACGGTCAGGTAAAACTTGTTAATCAAGATATTTCAATATATCTTGATGATATCAGGGCTGGAATAATTAGTAATCATTCTTCTGACAAATTGATTCTTGGAATTAGGCCTTTATATTGGGAATTTATGCAAAATAAACCAAATAATGAAGTTGATTTTCTTAAAGGGGAAATTAATGGCTATGAAGTTAGAAATTATAAAGGTGTTATTTTTTGCAAGGTTAAAAATAGAGAAATTGTAGTGTTATGCGAGGCTCATCAGCATATTGATGTTAAGGAGCCTGTTTGGTTAAAACCAAGACAAGAACGATTTCTTTTCTTTGATAATGAAACTGGTCTAAATATTATTAAGGGAGCTAATTAGTGGCAACAGTTAAACTTGATAATTTAAATAAATTTTATTTATCTGGGAAAAAACTTGTGCATGCTGTTAAAAATTTAAGTATAGATATAATGGATGGCGAGCTATTAGCTATACTTGGCCCTTCCGGTTGTGGAAAATCCTCAACTATGAGAATGATTTCAGGTCTTGAGTCAATAACTGAAGGTGAACTATATATAGATGGTGTCTTAATGAATGATAAGGCACCAGATGAAAGAAATGTGGCTCAAGCCTTTGAATCGTATGCCTTGTATCAGCATTTAACAGTAAGGGAAAATATAGGTTTTTGTTTGCATATAAGAAAATATTCTCAAAAACAAATAAATGAACAGATTGATAATGTTGCAAACTTATTTGGTATAAAAAAGATTTTGGATTTGAGACCTGGAAGTTTGAGTGGTGGTGAACAGCAGCTGGTTTCACTTGCACGTTCATTGGTAAGAGTGCCTGCTGTTACATTGCTTGATGAACCGATTTCCCACCTTGATACAAGAGCAAGATTAAAAACTTCATCAATAATCAGAAAAATTCATAATGAAACAAATCTTACAATGATATATGTAACTCATAATCAAGAAGAAGCTACAGCCTTAGCTGATAGAATTGCTGTTATGAATATGTCAGAATTGCAACAAATTGGTACAATGGATGAACTTTTAAACAAGCCGAAAAATGTATTTGTTGCTGATTTTGCAGGAGAACCTCCGATTAATTTTTTGAATGTTGATGTGGTTCGAGGGAAAAAGGGTTTGCTTGTTCTGGCCAGTAAAGAATCAGGAAAGATTTTTGAACTAACTGATAAACAAAGCCATGATTTATTGGAAACAAAAAAAACTGAAGCTATTTTAGGACTTAGGCCTATAGACCTTTATGGAAAATCTTCTGGGAATACAAATACATCCATAAAAGGAATTGTTGTTTATTCAGAATTTTTAGGTGAGGTGGTTAATACCAAATTCAGCTTTGATAAAAATGAAAGTTTTATTGCTGCTTTGGCTCCTTTGAATAGATATTCTAAAGGTGATTCTATAGAGCTCTTTTATGATAAACAGAAGTTACATATTTTTGATGTTGATACAAAGAAAAGATTGATTGATTAATAATAAAAATATTAAAAAGGAGGTTTGTTCTTATCTGTTTAAAGTGTTATAGAGAATAATTATATGGATAAATGATGATGCCGATGCATTATTTCCCATAATAATTATTATCAGAAAATTGAGTTTTAATAACTCAAAATTAACAGGAGAGTGAAATGAAAAAGATTTTGTTAGTTTCGTTTGTCTTTCTGATGTGTAGTTTTCTGGTTTTTTCAGAAGGGCAAAAGGATGACACAGCCGGCAGAAGTTTTACCGCTGATGAAGATTTTGATTGGAGACGGTTTGAGGGGACTGAATTAAAACTTCTGGGTTGTGCCGGGCCCTATAACACGGAGTTGCAGGAAGCAATTGATTCATTTTCTGATATTACTGGTATAACTGTTACAGCAGATTTTCTTCCTGAGTCTGATTATTTTAATAAAGTTCAGCTTGTTTCCGCAGCACATAGCGGGGAATATGATCTCTACATGATTGGTTTCCCTAACATGATTGATTGGGTTCCTGCTGGCTGGATTGAGCCATTAGATGAATATATAAAGAATCCCGCACTGCTTGATCCAGATTTTAATATTGATGATTTTTATCCCGCCATGCTTGATAACTGTTGCTGGGACGGTGTTAACGGTCATAAGTTTGGTTCAAATCCCAATTCAAAGCTTTGGGCCTTGCCTCTTGGTGTGATGATAAATCAATTAATGTACAGAAAGGATATTTTTGAAAAGTATGGGCTTGAGGTTCCAAGAACAGTAAAAGATGCTATACGTGTTGGAGAGATTATTCAGGAAAAGGAACCTGGAATGTACGGAATTGGAACTCGTGGTATCAAGGAAATGCAAATGCTTTACGGAGGTGTCTGGACAACACTGAGAAGTTACGGTGCCAATGATTTTAATTCATCGCTTGAGCCTGAATTCAATTCTAAAGACATGGTTAGAGGACTTCTTGAATGGAAGGAAATGATTGAGAAAATAGGGAACTATAAAAACTGGGCAAATATGACTTGGTATGATGTAATGAATGATTTTCAGAACGGACACTGCGCTATGATTCTTGATGCCTGTGCAATAGGGGGTTGGATTAATACAGGAGACCCTGTTCCTGCAAAGGGACTTATTGCTTTTGCTCCTCCATTGGTTGAAGATGATATAAACGATATGAGCTCACTAATGTGGGCATGGAATCTTGGTATGAGTTCTGACTGTAAAAATAAAGATGCCGCATGGTATTTTATACAGTACGCAACTGGAGCTAAAATGCAAAAAGAAGGCAATATAATGTCTTGGCCTACACGACGTTCTGTCTTTGAAGATGCTGATTTTATTGCAGCAAATGAAGAGACTGGTAACGGAACAATCTTTAAAGCATGGGAACAAACAGTTCCTTATACAGAATTTCCTTTTACACCGGCAATAGGGTTTAATGATTATGGGTATCAACTGGCTGGCGAAATTCAAAATGTTGTGCTTGGTTTAAAATCTCCTGAAGAGGCTATGAGCGATCTGGAAAAATATTATAAAAACAATTTCCAGTAAATAATAATCAGGGCTGTCATAAAAATGGCGGCCCTTTAATATATGGAGAATCCAATGTTTGAACATAAGAAGGAAGAAATAATCAAAACAGGGCTAACCCTGAAAAAAAATGCTCTTGTATCACTCTCTGGAGGGAATGTAAGCATTAGAATGCCGGATAATAAAATTCTGGTTACACCATCAGGAGTGGATTATGATACAATGATACCTTCAGATATTGTTGTGCTTGATATAGATAGTAATATTATTGAAGGTGAAATGAGGCCATCTGTTGACTTGATTGCTCTGCTGTATATTTATCGAAAAATGACTAGAGTTAATGCGATTATTCATACTCATCAACCTTATGCTACAGCCATTGGAATGGTATATGATGAAGTTCCATTTGCCGTAACCACACTTGCAAACGCAGCTGGAGGGAAAGTTAATGTTGCTCCATTTAGTTCTGCGGCTAGTCTTGCAATGGGTGAAGAGACTGTGAATAATATTGGTGATTCTAACGCAGTAATTCTTCGAAATCATGGTGTGATAACAGTTGGAAAAACTATCAAACAAGCGTTATATGCCGCTGTATATATGGAAGAAGCATTAAAAACGTTTTTTATTGCCAGTTCATTAGGTAATCCTATTCTATTGACCAGTGAACAGTATGAGGAGGCTGTACGAATCTTTAAATATTACGGCCAGGACAATCCTCCTATGCCGAAGGATATGCTCGGAAAGAGTTAGGACGATTCTAATAGTTTTTCATCAGCCCAAAAAGATTGATCTTGCTAGTGTAGGAATTATTTCATTAGTATGTTTAAGGTGTCTATAGGGTAAGCTGATTCTTAAGAAGTTACTAGCTTGTATTTTTTGACAAGAGCTGCGGAATATCTCAAAAATAAAACCAAGATAATTAGAAGTGTTTACGGTTATCCTGCTTTTCTGTAAAGGAAATTTCTGATTTCTTTTGAAGGGTTAAGAGAGACAAACTTTTGTTTCTCCTTATTTTCGGGCTTTTCTTTGGAAAGCGCTCAGGATGTTCTTTTCATGCCTTTATGAGAGTTGTATTTCTCTTGGCAAACCGCTTTGTTGAGAGACCTATCTGTAAGTATCGGAGTTAAACTACGGTAAGTTATCGGAGTCAAATTGCCAAGGTCCGGCATAAGAAAAAGGAGGGAATCTCTGAAGGTCTAGGTAAACAAGAACTAAAGGAGACGCCTCCCGAATGCTGGAGTGCGCTGTGACAAAGCGCTGGCTGTGCTCAAGCAAGGCGGCCCTGTAGCCTTTAGCCGCGCAAGGGATGGAAGGGGAAACGCGCCGCGGGCCTCCGGCGGCGGGGACAGAGCCGGAACAAGGCCCGCGGCAGGCGCGTTGGAACGGACAGCCCGGCCCGGCGGCTGCTAAATTGGTACTTTTTGTTGCAATTTAGTGCGGGGGGCGTGCGTTCCATTCAGTGGGAGGGGGGCGCCCCATTCAGCGCGGGGAGGGGGGCTTGAGTGGCCGGGTAGATCTCTTTGAGCGGGGGCCATTTAGTGCAGGGAGGGCGTTTCCTTGAGCGGCCTGGTAGATCTCTTTGAGCGGCGCCCCATTCAGCGGGAGAGAACGTCCCATTTAGCAGCCGGGTGCGCCCAAAATATTAATGAACAGAATATTCGCCCTAAAACTGTATTTTATGCTGTTAAAAGTGCTCTTGAGGGTTTATAATTAATGGCATAATGACTTTTCAGGAACTTAGAAACAAGTTTCCCGCGTCTTTGGAGTATTTGGCTCAAATTCTTCTGATTGAACGGGATAACGGTGTTGTTCCTAACGCGAAACTGGCTGACAGGCTGAATGTTTCGCGGCCGGCGGTTACTCAGGCTGTTGGACGTCTTAAGAAGCTGAAACTGGTGGAACAGGACCGCTATGGGGCTATCCGTTTGACAGAGGAAGGGCGGAGCTATGCGGAGCAGGTTATATCCAGGCATTTTCTGATTGAGCATCTTCTGGTGAGTATTCTGGACTATCCATGGGAAAAGGCGGATGCCGAGGCTGAGACTCTGCAGAGTTATCTTTCAGATGATCTGACTGATTATCTGGCGCAAAAGCTGGGTTATCCGAAAACCTGTCCTCATGGGAATCCTTTTCCGGGCACGGATATTGAAAAACGGTATCTGGAATCTCCCTGTCTGACGGAAGCTGAAGCGGGTATGAAAGTGGCTGTTCTGCGTATTACTGAAGAAGGTGAGCTGTGTGAGGGACTGCTTGGTTTTTGTCAGCTGCATTCTATTGAACCGGGGAGAAAACTGCGTCTTTTGGAAAATACTTCCGATGCCATTCTTTGTGAAACGGATTCCGGGGAAAAGGTTGCTTTGCCGCTTAAATATGCCCGGCATGTCAGATGGGAGAAGGTCTGAACGGACTTTTTAGTTTTCCCGTGCCGCGGCATGCTCATTCAGCGCGCTCTGTCTG
>PDWI01011072.1_pt1 | contig 10989 bp, 9 predicted proteins | sample 1430891 | NCBI WGS metagenome assembly PDWI01 (sample SAMN01162508, study PRJNA174530) | Oral metagenome, whole genome shotgun sequencing project. | biome: Marine environment; feature: Marine mammal; material: Swab sample of the gingival sulcus; isolation source: swab sample of gingival sulcus... | reverse complement strand
ATATTGTGTCCATTTTCCATTATCTAAAATTACCAATACATTATCAAACTCGTCCCCTTTAGTTTTATGTTGAGTAGTAAAAGGTGTTTTTCCTTCTAGATATTCAAAAAGATTTTTAAATTCTTCAAATCGTACTTTTTTGACTCTATTATAAACATATTCTTTATCTGTAATAAATGTACTCCACCCTTTCAAATCGAAGTGAGTTTACCTTTCAAATCGAAGTGAAACACTAGAAATAGCATAAAATAGTTTAAGTTTAAAAGCCTATTAAACTGTTTTTAACAAGCTTTTGAATAAGTTTACTCCCTCAAAAATTCATAATAATCAATTCTTTTTGTGTTTTCTTTCTGCTGTTTTTATTTAATAGATAGTTTGTCTGCACCTCTTTTATATTGAAGTCTTTGTATAGGTTTCTAATATACTCTGTATCGTTATAACTCAACATAAACTTACCTTTTACATGTAAAAGTATTTTGGCTAACTCTTCGTGCTCTTTTTTGCCAAATCCGCCTGTATTCGAGTAGTAATCCTCCATTCCTACGTATGGTGGGTCTAGGTAAAAGAGTGTCTCACTTTTGTCGTATTTAGATATGAGTTTGTGAAACGGCATACACTCTAACGTAACAAACTTTAAACGTTTAGCATAAACGAAAAAGTCTCTATATATGTTTTTAGGCTTTCGTCCGCTTTTAGCACTCATTGCAAAGTATTGCCCTTTGGAGCCGAAACTTTGCGATAATTGGTAGAAATAATAAGCTGCTCTTTCTATATCGTTTCTAGGCTTGTATTTACCTATTTTAATTGCATTAAATGCAACTCTACTTATAAACATATTATTTAGATAAAAGCTTAGCGTTTGTGGACATCTTTGTATCTGGCGGTGTAGGTTTACTAACTCTTCGTTTATATCGTTTACAACTTCTAGATATTTAGTTGTGTTGGGTTTTTCTTTAGCGTAAAATACGCTTAAACCTCCTCCAAATACCTCTACATATAGACTATGTCTTGGCATTAAAGATATGATTTCCTTTCAAAATGAAATATTTTTTAGGATTTTTTCAAATTTGAGATAAAATCCTTTTTGCAGTCGGTTTTCTTGTGGTGAGAGGGTCGGCTGTTTTTAAACTTGCTCCATTATCTTTATAATATCTTGCGGTGCGTCTTTTCCAATATCCACATGTATAAAGCTTTTTTTAGGGTATATTAAAATCCTTTTAAAATCAGCCTCTAGTAACCCCTTAACTATCTTAAAAAGCTGAACATTATCTTTAAACTTTATATCACAAGCTAGCCCTTGGGTGTGGAAAGAGTTCTTAACCCCTCCTACATCTTTGTTATGCTTTTCGCACCTACATGCAGATGTAACTATAAAAGGAACACCTGCATTTGTACGAGCTATCTGGAGTTTTCCAACCAGGGCAACGGATATGTTGTTAGTGCCACATCCGCATTTACATGTAAATTCATCTAGTGTAAAATTAGTCAGCATCATTTTTATTTCTTTTGTTTTCTTTGATTTTTTGAATATAAGCTAAGGCGTGTATTAACCTGGCTTTACTTGTGTTAAGTTCTTTTAGACTAATATCTCCTTGTAAATACTTAACTGCTCTTTGATTGCTTACATTTAAGTAATTTGCAATATCGCTTATCTCTTGTTCTGTATAGTCATGCTGGGTAAACCAACCTCTGCATCCTGTAAGTAGTACCAATAAGGTTACTATTAAACTAAATTTTCTCATTTTATTCTCCTATGATTGTTGTATTTGTTTCAATATGTGGGGTAAACGGCTCTTTTGTTAAGGTTTGAGTGCTAGAAGTTGTGCTTTTTTGAAAGTTACCTGTATATGCGTTCCACATTGATTTACTCATATCGTTGTTTGACTTGGTTATCTCTACGTTTGCGTTTTGTGCTATTTTATTGCTCCTATAACCATAATATACTCCAGCAACTGGGACTACTAAGTTTGTGATACTTCTTGCAAAGCCTCCAGCACTCTCTAACATGTCCGCAACCTTCTGAGGCTGTACGATCTGAACTCTGTCCACACTTGCCATTATCTCTGATGCTCTTATACACTCTTTTACAGTGGTAACTGGACTTCCTTTTACCATCTCCACTTTAACGCCACAATCTCTGTTTGCTTCTAGTAGATAATTAGCTAGTGCTTTTGTCATCTCGGTTTTTGCCATGTATCCAGCATTTACTCTACTAGTTCCCTCTTTTGCATAATCTAGGGCAGATTGTGTATATCCACATCCCATTATGCAAAGCCCTATGATAAATGTGATTAGAGTTTTTTTCATCTTTTCCTCCTTAACTCTTTCATCTTTTCTACATCTTTTTTGGTATGCTTTTCCCAGGCATACCAACCGCCAATCCTTACACCAAAATACATCAACTTTGCTTTCCACTTAGGTACTCTATCGCTTAGCATTGCCTCAAAAAAGATTTGGTCGCTTATCTTTCTACTAAATCTCTTAGTAGCATATAACCAATCATGCAAACAACTAGCCCTATCGTACCTAGCACCACTTTTAGGAAATATGTTTGTAAGCAGTCTTGGAACACTTGCAAAGTCAAATATAAAATCTTTTGGAACTGTTATTTGTATATCTCGATTTCTATCGATATAAACTAAAGGCTCTTTTAGTTGCCAGCAATTTTTAACTCCAATTATTCTTCTAACTATAAGTCCACATTTAAACATCTTTTCTCCTTTAACTTGTTAATAAATATAAAATAATAGGCGTCATAACTGGTGTATAACAATGCCCACCTGTAGTTTTTACCTTGTCATATCCTCCATAAAATGAGGATTTTTGATTTATCCAATTTTTAGTATTGTTGTTATCTGTTTCTAAGTTGCAATTATGCTTTAAATTTAACCCTGCTGGAGATGTTAAGTTTGTATCTATTAGCTCTTGCGGTATAGTGCCTCTAAGGGAGTTATGATCTAGTCTTAGTTTTGTTAAGTGTGTTAAATTTCCAAGCTCTTTTGGGATAGTTCCAAAAAGCTTATTGTCTTGCATGTAAAGCTTTTTTAGTTTTGTTAGGTTTCCTATCTCTTTTGGTATATAACTAGTTATATGGGAGTTTTCAAGGTGCAACTCTTCTAGGTGTAGCAAATTTCCTATCTCTTTTGGTATGGAGTTTAGCCCTATATAAGCGTTAAAATCTTGTATAAACTCCAGATAACCTTTGTTGCTACTTATATTGTAGTCGTTTGAATTTAAAGCCTCTACGCTACTTATAGTTGTAAAATTTCCATCTACCCACTTAACAACACTTGCTTTTACAAAAAGATTGCTACTTAGATCTAAATGTTTTAGTTTGGTTAAACTGCCTATCTCTTTTGGAATTTTGCCCATTATGGCATTACCGCTTACGTTTACATATGTAAGTTTTTTAAGTTCACCTATCCAAGTTGGAAGTGGTGCTTTTATAACATTACCCACGAGAATTAAATTTTTAAGGTTTTTTAGCTCCCTAAGTCCTGTTATATCCAGCTTTCCTTTATATTTACATGTAAAACTAGTAAGGCTTAGTTTTTCAGCTTTTGTAGCACTATGGTTGTGTGGTTTATTTAAGTTTTTATTTAAACAATCCTCAAATGCTCCAGCACCTAAAAGGCTTATCAATAACGCATATAAAAATACTTTTCTCATCTTATCTCCTAAAATTTATCTCTAAAGATATAAAACCCACTTCGTTTTCGCTTATAGGAATTATCTCCCCATCTGTGTTTATATCTACTCTTATAAAGGTATTTCCTGCAACACAAGCAAAGGTTTTATTTGTTGTGGGTATCGCGTTAGCTGGAAGTGTGGTTATGGGTGTGTTTAATACTCCATTTCGCACTTTTCCACTTATGTAAATTTCGTTAAAAGGGGTTTGGCTAAACATAGGTGCATCATCGTATATTTCCCACTCGTTTATTAGCATTAGTGGATATGTAGATATCTCTTTTTCTAACATTATTTGGGCGTTTTGGTTACCAAATCCAGCAAAAAGTTTTTTGTGTTGTAAATCAAATCCAAAATCACCACCTTTTAAAAGTCCTTGCTTAGCACCAGGTAAACGTATAAAACTTTGTGTATTTTTCATCTCCATCCCTCGTTATGTTCTGTTGTCTTAAGGGGGTCTGTTGATGCAAACGCAACTCCAGCACCGTTTATATTCATTGTGTTTACTGTGCGAGTGTTTACCGGCGCATTGCCATCTAACACACCAAAAACAAATTTCCAGTCATACTCTGGGGTCCCAGCATGTATAATATGGGATGTTTCAGAGGCAGTTCTAAAAAAATAGTCCGCTTTTAAATGGTCCTCAACACTATCAAGCAATATTTCACATTTAAAGGTTTCGATAACATTTTTAACTACGCGACGTTTTAAAAAGTTAGCCTCATTTTCTCTTGTGGTGCTCCGTCCTATATCAAGTCCTAAAAGGGTCTGCCCCATTGGCATAATATCGCCTGTAACTATTAAACCAATTTCAACCTTGTTATCTGTTGCCACTTTTGATACAATATCCCCTAAAAGGGTTGATGGGGGCATACCTCCTGTTTTAGGCTTGTAGCTCTGTATGTAAATATCACACATTACATCTTCTTCATCTGCTAGCGGTATGCCTTGTACATTTTGTGATATTTGAATGGTTGCAACGTTTGGCAACTTAAAACAAATTCTATCTCTATAGTTTAAATCTATTTCAAATTCATCTATGGTCAAAGCTCTATAATTGTGTGCAAAATTACTATCTTTATTTGCTCTTATTGCTTCCATAGGCTCTTTAAAATATATATGCACAAAAGCTATCATTTTTTCAGATCTATTTTCGGAATTTGGAAGAAACTCTTTTATGCCCATTATGGCAATACTTTCATTTTCGTTTTTTGGAGGCTCGGTAAATAGTGTTTTTACTGTTCCTACTGGTACTCTTATTATAATTCCATTTGTTTGGCTTTTTAAAGAGGTTTTAGACGAAGCATCAAAAGGCTCAAGTCCTCTTTGAGTGCTTATCTCTACCCAATAAGGAATACCGTTTTCATCTGTATCCCATAAGCCTTTATATTTAGGTACATGTGTTGTGGCTTTATAAATAACTCCCGCATCACCGATAACCTTATCGCCTTTATTGTATTCATACTTTTGAAAATGATCTGGTGTGTCATCTTTTATAGGGTTTGTAGTATTTTTTGTTTTTTGTACTATATAGCTATCATTAAAATTAAAAATATCAAACTTTTTAAAATATGTCCTCGTGTGCCCCCAAGTAACACCATGCCTTTCATATTTTGGTTTTATCAAAAATGCCTCGTTTGGTATATAATCTTTATACTCTCCCATTTATGCCTCCTTTTGCAATAAAACAATCTCTTTTTGTACGTCTAAGAGTTGTTGTTGAATGTTTATGTTTTGTGTGGAGAGTTCTTTATTTTCTTTTCTTAGTTTTTCTAGTTGGTCCACAACATCACCGATATTTTTTTGCTCTTTTTGTGCAGTTTTTTCAATTTCGGCAAATTGGTGTGCGGCAACGGTTCTTTCAAAGCGTTCTTGGTACTCATTTTCGTAAGATTTGTTGTTAAAGTAGCTATTTCCATACTCACTTGCTTTTTTAACTGCATTTTCAAACTCTTTTACTTGTTTTAGGGTGTAACTATTACCTCTTATCGTATCCATTAAACTTTGTGCTTGTTGTAAAGCAGTTTTATAGTTTCCCTGCACAAATGTTTTATTTTTGCTCATAATGTTGTCGATAAAGCTTCTACTTGTTGCTTCAATTGATTTAAAACCACTTAGAGTATCTTTTAATGTTGTTAAATTCATTTTTTCAAGGGTTTTAGTGTTATCCCTTAAAGCCTCTTCCAAGATAGAAAGAGCATTGTTAACCTTGCTTATCTCCTCTTGCGTGGCGTTTGTACCGTGCAGCTCTCTTAGCCTATCGGTTAATATGTCTTTTGTTAATTCCTTAAAAGTTAAAGCTACTTGCTCTTTGTTTGTTATTGTGCGATTTCTTCTAGTAAAACTATGTTGTAAAGCGGCTGCTTGTTCTGGAGATTTAGCAGAAGCAATTCTTCTAAAAAGTTCATGTTGCGATAAAACTTCATTTGTGCTTTTGTTCACAAAATCAACAACTTGTCTGGTTGTAGTTCTCAAAGTTTTTGTTAGCCCCATATCTTCTATTGCTTTTTGTATTTGCTCATCTTTAGGTGTTATTCTTTTATAAAAATCAAACTTCAAAGAGTTTTTAATATTGTTTGCACTACTTGATAGGGCTTCTTCTAGTAAACCTAAAGCACTTGTAACTTTGCTTATTTTTTCATTTGTTGCACTTCTACCGTGCAAAGCATTCATCTTGTCTTTTAATATTTCTTCTGTTAATTCAGAAAACTTTAGATACTCATTTTTGTATCTAGTGCGACCATATCTATCTTGATATTCAACCCTCTTAGTTAAACCTATCTCTTTTATGGCATCTGTTAATTGTTGCTCATTTTTAGTTATCTTGTCATAAAAGTCGTAACGTCCCCAATTACTGTAACTTGTGCTAACAGGGCTCCAGGAGCTTATGTTGGTATTGCTTGAATTTTGTTGAGCATTTTCTCTTTGTTTCTCCAAACTTGCCAAAGATTGTAATGCACTCATTAGGGTTGTTGTATCTTGTTCGCTATACCCAAGCCACTTATTAAACCATGATCGTTTATCATCATACCATTTATCCCATTTTTTGGTATCTTTTTCATCTATCATTGATTTAAAGTCGCTAACATAATAATCCACATCAATCTCATAGCCCTTTTTAGCTATAATATTTCTGATTTGATCCGCATACATTTTGCGAGTAAAATTATAACTATCCACCCCCATTGCATTTGCTAGGTTTATTTTCTCTTGTGCCAAGGCATTTGCACTTGCCATAATAGCATTTGTGTAATTTGTTTGGGCGTCGCTTGCTTGTTTAAAAGCATTACTTAGTGTGTTCCAATTTTCTAATACTTGAGGGTCGAAACTGTTAGCTATGGCTTGATTATATTTATCTAAGAAATTATCAGCTGTGAGTTCAGCGAACTTTACGCCCATTTTTGTAGCTTGGGCTTGGAAGGTTTTTTGTGCTAGTTGAGAGTTGTATTTTGCTAAGGCAAGGGCGTTATCTTTTAGCTTCCATTTTGTAAAATCTTCCCTAAAGTTCATCACATTTTTAAAAGCTTCTTGTATAGTAACATCTACCTCTTTTTTCTGTTTTTTAGCATATTTTTTCCATATAGAATATACATCTCTACTATCAACCAAGCTTCCATCAACTAAGACTTTTGTAAAAGCCTCATTTCCTATCTCGCTATATTTTTTAAAGAGTTTTTGTAAAGGTGCATCTATTTTCTCTTTGATAGTTGCATTTACTCCAAATATGTCTTTATATAGCATAGATACATTTCTTATAACATCTTGCTCATTTGCCGTTCTTTGTTGTGCTTTATCTTTTGCAAGTTGTACTTTTTTAGCCTCAAGTTCTTTTATTGTAGATAGGCTTGTTTCAACTCTATCTTCTTTATCTTTTGCGATTTTGTATTCTAGTCTTGTTATCTCGGATTGTGTTTTAAAAATCTTACTCATATTTTTAAGAGTGTTTTTAGCACCAAGTGTGTTTTCATCTAAGCTGTTACTTATCTCTTTAGTTAGTTTTGCACTCTCTTCGTATGCTTTGGCAAGTGCTTCTTTTTTCTTGCTTGGGTCGCCATCTTTCCAGCCAAAAGCGTATTCTTGTATAGTGTCCATAAAGTGTTTACCTAAGTATCCACCTCCTGCAACCCCAAGTATTCCAGCACCACTTCCTAAACTTGCCCCTATCATAGAGCCTAGAGTATCCATCAAGAAGTTTGCACCCTCTTTTAAAACACTATTAAAATCAAACTCTTTCGCCTCTTTGCCTAGCTTTTCAAAGCCTTTTAAAGGGTCTTGTAGAAACTCAAATGCATTTTTAATAATATTTGCCGTATTATTTACTGCGTTATAGATAGGTTTTGTGAGGTCTTTTATGAAGTTTTTATCCTCCCTATCTTTCGTAGTAAATCCAAACCTTTTGGCAGCATCAAATGCCATATCTCTATCTGCTTGAGAGATGCCAGGATTTCTTTGATACTCTTTTTCCACATCTTCCATAGTGTAACCACCGCTTATAAAACCACGTTTTCCTAGTCTTTGTGCTTCTAAGGCTTGTATCAAGGTGCGGTTTTGTTTTACTTGCCAATTTGGCACAACGTATTCGCCACCATGTACTACTCCAGCAACCTCTCTTACTCCTACATTTGCTGTGTATCCACCATCTGCAAATAGCTTAAAACCACCTCTACTATCTCCAAACAAAGCACCAGCCAAACCTTCACTAGCACTTCCTAAAAGTCCACTAAAAAAGCTACTTCCACTTTTTGCTAAAGGTGCTACGATTTGTTGTTTTATAATCTGTTTACCTATGTCGTTTATGACGCTTTTGGCTAACTTTCCAAAATCTAAAAAGTTTTTGCTTTGGTGGTCGAAAAAACTCTCAAAGTTACTTTGTAATGAATTTGTAGCAGTACTCATTAAGTCAATAGCATTTTCAAAGTCTGATTTTAGCGTTGTGTTAAATTGTTCATGAAACTTTAACCCATCTGCCCAGATGCCTTGAAGTTTGCCGTAGCTAAATAGACGCTTTTTATCTTCCTCTTTTAGCTTGTCATAGTATTCGGCTCTTGTGATAGCAAACATCTGTTTTGCTTTGTTTGCATCAACATTAACGAGTGCATCTGCTACTTGTTGACTTTTAATTCTCCAAGCATCAGCATAATTACCTGCATCTTCATAGCGTTTTATTTCTAAATTTTGAAGTTCAAGAGTATGTCTTTTTTGTTGTTCTTTTTCTTCCTCAAGCTGCTTTGATAGTCTATCTTGTCTTTTTTGTGCAAAATCTTCTATCAAAGCACTCGCCTTCACCAAATCGTCTTTTAAATATTTATAGACATTTTCGGAGTATTTGGCTACGTCATCGGTAGCTTTTTGTTCTGACGTGAAGTTAAGAGTTCTAAAACTCTCTAAGAGTTTTGCTTTTTCTTTTAGTGTTTTTTGTGTCGTTTTTAGTGTATCTCGTGAGGCTTTTTCTTCTAAAGATTTTAGTTTCTCATTTTTAACACGTTCTAATTCCAGCAACTTTTCATTCAATATATTTTTTTGCTGCTCATTGGTGGTTTTATTTAGCTTATTGTTTAAATCAGCTTTTAAAGCATTTGTTTCATTTATGATTTTTTGTTTTGCACTTAGTAAAGATTCGCTTGTTTTCTCAATCCATTTATCTACATCTTTAGTGTCCAAAGGTGCCGTAATAGACTTTACACCATCTTTTGTATATTTGCCTTTTAAAGTATCAATCTCCTTTAAAAGTTCTTTGATACGTTCAATTTGCTGTTTTTTCTCATCATATAGTGCCTTATCGGCTAATCGCTCTTCGTCGCTTTCAAAAAAGCCATCGTTTGCAATATCTACTCTTAAATCAGCTCTTTCTTTTAAAAGCTGTGCATATTGTGCATTATATAGAGATTCGCGGTATAGGAGTTGATTTTTTGTAAGCTTTTCTAATTCTTTTGAGGTAGTTGCGAGTGTATCGCCTAAGTCTTGTGCCTCATCTTTTGTTGAACTTAAAAGCGTACTAAATAACTCTAAAGTACCAAACAGTGCAACAGCTGGAAAAAAACTTTTAAATGCTGTTTTAACGCCTTTTATTGAGAGTTTAAACATATTCATTCCAGCTTTTGCAAAACCAATCTTTTTAGTTAGTGTTCCTGTTGCTATAGATGCTGTGGTTGTAGTCGATGAAAGTCTATATAATTCCCTAATGGTCTTATTGGCTGAAAGTTTATATGCACCAAAAGTAACACCTACGCTTATAAGTAATCTTGACAATGTACCTAAATTTTCCCCTAAAAAAATGATACTACTGCTAAGCTTTTCTGTAATACTAAAAAAACTATCTACTCCAGATAGGCTATTTGTAATTTGATTTTTAAGCACCGATAAACTAGAGCTTACAGTTACAGGCATTTGAGCAAACTCTTTTTTTATTGCCTCTCTTTGACTTAGAAGTGCATTAAAAACCGCTTGACTTGTTAGCGCTCCTTGTTCCCCTAACTCTTTTAGCTTTCCAACACTAACACCCATACCTGTAGCGATTGCCTCAGCTAAACGAGGGGTTTGCTCTAGCACACTCATAAGTTCTTGTCCTCTTAGAGCACCACTAGCCAACCCTTGTCCAAGTTGGATTAAAGCAGCCTCTGCACTAGATGCGTTTGCTCCACTTACTATCAAACTTTTATTTATAGCCTCTGTTACACTTAAAAGCTTTTCTTGGCTTGGATTAAGTTCTTTTAAGCTCCTACTTAATCTTGCGTATGTTTCTATACTTGTTGCAAAACCTACACGAGATTGGTTCGAAATTTTAAATAGTTCATTTTGAGCGTTTTTGAGTTCATTTAAATTTGAAGTTACTAGCTTTAAGCGTCCACTTGCATTTTTAAACTCATCCATAGAACGAATGGCACTTTTAAACATATCAGGTATCGTACTTAAACTTGCCCCCACTATGGCTAGTTTTCCAATCGTAGCTTTTAAAGAGTTAGCAACAGTATCAGTATTGCTAAATGCACGTCCTAGCTCATTTACCTGCTTTCTAGCAGTTTTTATATCTTTATAGTCGCCATCAATTTTTATCTTTATACGCAGATCTTTAGTTGCCATTTATCAGCCCTTATGGTATAATAGGATAAAAAAAGGATAAAAAATGTTGAAATTTATTGAATTTTCGTTAATGTTGATCTTTTTCATATCCTTGCCTTTTATTATTCTTTACATATTTACTAAACCATGGGAGGCTTTTTTATTTTTATTGCCACCTGTTAGCACTGGAGTATTTTTTGCATTTACTAAAGATTTATGGAAACCAAAACCAAAAGGCAAATA
>PDWI01009679.1_pt1 | contig 10989 bp, 9 predicted proteins | sample 1430891 | NCBI WGS metagenome assembly PDWI01 (sample SAMN01162508, study PRJNA174530) | Oral metagenome, whole genome shotgun sequencing project. | biome: Marine environment; feature: Marine mammal; material: Swab sample of the gingival sulcus; isolation source: swab sample of gingival sulcus... | reverse complement strand
CTTCGTCTGACGGATTTTTGTCCCTAACTCAACAAGAGCTTGTGCTGCGCTTCGAAGGGGGGCTGGATCCCACTGCGTCAGCTGCTCCCAGGTTGGCATATGCTCCCCCCCCTTAAAGAAAAGATTTCATCTGATTAAATTTTGAAGCCACTTCTGTCTCGTGAGAGCTAAAATCAGCTTCAAACGAGCGAACATTATTACTGTAAGTTCCGAGATCTTTTGATAGCTGAGTGAGAAGCTCAGTTGTTGCTCTTTCTACTTTGGCGACAGATTCCGAGATACCTGCACCCGGTGCTGCCTGCTCAGCAGCAGTTGAAAGACCCGACACATCAATGGAAGCCACACGCGAAGCAATCGCGTCAACTTCTTCTGCAAAACGAAGTATCTCCTCAGAGTTCACCACGAGATCGTACATGCCTTAAGCATAAGAGCTGTCAACCGACGTATCACTACATTCGAGTATTATTTTAGCGAAATACCCCACACAATCGGCGATAGATTTTCTTGGTTTATGTTGAATTGGGTTTAAGGACGGAAGGCCTGAAAGAGAAGGAAGAAGGCCCTAATTCGCAAGATATGATGAACAAGCAGGCGATCTTGAGTACCCTCTGCAAATTACAGAGGCTGACAAGTAGCCACGAGTCTTAAGCAATCTGGGGAACCTTACTGAACTCGGCCAAACAGACAGGGCACGTGTGATGATTGATGGTGCCGCGACCTACGCCACCCAAAGTGACAATGACTGAACTCAAGCGCTGAAGCACACCACCAAAGTAGGAACGGTGTTCGAAATGTACAAGTGTTCACTGGCGTCCATAAGATCTCCATCAAAGCCATGACCGAATGATAATAATCGCATAATTTCCTGCGGTAAGAAAAAACCGAACCGCCTCAATACAACTGCGGGTCTATCTATAACAAGCATCAGTGGAGCCACCTGTCGGACTCGAACCGACGACCGTCCGCTTACAAGGCGGATGCTCTACCAACTGAGCTAAGGTGGCGACCAAGATAGTGTGCCATGAAGGGAGCCTATTTATCGAATCGGCGCCCTAAATGCCTCGATACCATCTGTGCAGATGACACCCGAAATATGAGGGAAGTGGCCACATCACTACAGTGGTGCGTCTTTCCTCACACAGACAAAACTACTTGGTGTTTGCCAATTCCTTTTCAATAGTTGCAACAATAGCTGCAGGTTCGCTGGCTTCGAAAATAATGCGTTTTTTGCCGTTAGCAACAAACTCGGGTGTTCCTATTCCTGAAGAACTACGACCCTCAAAATTGCCATTACCCCACTTCTCTGAGGCCACCTTCAAGTACGTGTCAGACGCATTCTCTGGGAAAGACTCAATCACGGAATCAGGGACCCCAACCTCTGCCGCGATGAGTTTCACCTGAGCAGCGGACTTTGGCAAGTCCCGAATGACCGTGCCCTGACCAGAATTAAACTGCTGAGCGAAGTACTCCATCAACGAGTGGTGAAAAGCGGGCCACTGCTCCGGAGCCTTTTGGGCAACAACCAATGAAGCAGTTGTCGCAGCATACTGGAAAGGCATCTGCACGGTGTTCACGGGCTGATAAGCAAGGTTGTACTTCCCCTCTTTCACACCAGCAAAAATGTCCTTACCAACAAAAACTTCAGCATCCGCACATGCGTGGCACGAATAGTCGAAGTACTCGGTTAGCGTTGGAAGAGAATCATCAGCTTTCCCCACACCAAGGTGCGATACAACAATCGGAGAACCATCCGCGTAAACTCCCAGAACAGAGGTTGCATCCGCCGTGTCGGTATTCACCACATCGTTCCTTTGTTGCAGCTGTTGTGAGATGACAATACCAACAGCAGCAACCACAGCGACGACAACGACGGCCACAATTGAGAAGATCACAATGCGCGCACGACGATCAGCACGTTCCTGATCGTGACGCATTTGAAGTGCTTTAGCGCGAACGCTATCGTCTGGGACGCTTTGCTTAGCCATACGGTTCCTTTCAGTGTGACTATGACACTAACACTACCGAATAATCCTCATTTATAACCCCTTCTTCACATAAAAAACCGAATCTCCAACATTCCTGTTGTTGCCACCATCAGTGTTCCAGCAATGGCAATAACAAGCATGATGCCAAGAAAAATCCGCGCCCACACGGGTTGAAGCAGCCCTCGCGCCGTGAGGGCGATTCCCTCTCGCAAAGACCTTCCTGAGGGAAGAATCCATGTCACAAAGAGGACAAGGACAAACGCCCCCCACAGGACGTAAACCCAAAACGAATCACTTGCGAGCACATTAATTTCATACGGATACTGCGATTGAAGGACACGAAGGGGGAGTTCCCAACCAGGCCAGTCATCACGAACTTTCTGGGTAAAAAACCATCCTCCTGCAGCAAGAGCAGTCCCGACAAATATTCCGAAACCGAGAAAAATAATGCACTGCACAAGGAGAAGTGGGAGGGCAAGGAGGGTCATCGGAATGTCGGAGCCGCGCTCAGCTCCAACCCTCCATCGACGACGTTGGAGACGACGGTTAAATGCTCCGATGAGAGCGAAAAATAACAGGAAACCTGCTCCACCAATCAACCCATTTTGCCCCAATGCCAAAGGAAGTACGGCAAGAGCAGCCATCATAAGGACCCCAATAATAGGAACGGGCGCTGGGTGTCTTTCTGGGAAAGCAAGAGGCATTGGTACTGGCGGCACATAGCCACCGTTATAAGCACCACCCGGTGGGACAGGACCCGGGTAAGGAGGAGTTTGTGGAGGTGGGTATGCCGTGTATCCGCCTGGCGTCGGCGAAGGCATAGGAGGTTGCGGAGGTAGTGAAGAGGGTTGAACTTCAAGAACCTGTGTTGGCGGCACACCTTCCTCTACCACCTGCTGAGGGAGTACCTCCGTTGGCGGAATTGTTGACTGCACCGGAAGAACTGAAGTTGCCTCACCGTCTGTCTCTCCCGTAGGGAAAACCATTGTTGCATCCTCATCAGGCTCCACGTTGAGGTATTCGGTTAACACATCATGTGACCATGCGTCCATGTCCCCGACAATCTCTAATGTTTCCATAGGGGTTGGCCGCGCTGATGGGTGCACACTTAAGGCGTGAAGGAAAGCTTCCGCTATTTCAGGAGCAAGCCCATCGATATCGGGTTCTCCTTCAAATACACGTTTGAGAACAAGCTGCGCATCCCCTCGGCCAAAGGGCGGGCGCGAGGTCGCCGCTGTCAGCACCGTCGCTGCCCACCCCCACCAGTCTGTTTTGTCAGTGGGAGGTGCTCCTCGAAGAAGCTCCGGGGAAGCAAAACCCGCAGTTCCCGAGACGAGGCCGACACCTGTCAGCGCTTCGTCATCCTCACCGCGGGCGATTCCAAAATCAATAAGGATAGGGCCCCGACTCGACATAATGACGTTGGCAGGTTTGACATCTCTATGGACAATTCCTGCTTCATGAACTGATTCGAGGACGTCGGACAAAGTTTGTGCGAGGTCAGCGACCTCGCGCGGAGGGAGCGGACCTGATTGAAGTCGCGACGCCAGTGTGGGCCCCTCAATGAACTCTGACACGATAAACGGCTGAGTGTCATCAACCTCAACGTCGAGGACGTGCGCAACCCCCTCTGACCGCACGGCGTTTACCGTATGTGCCTCCCGGATAAGCCGGGCTCGCGCTTCCTGCGAGTGGGCAAGCGCAGGGTGAATAAGTTTCAGGGCAACACGCTGCCCGCCACCGTCCTCAGCCAGCCAAACTGTTCCAGCCCCACCAACTCCGAGGCGAGAGATAAGACGGTACCCGCCAAGAGACTCTCCACTATCCACACTTTTAGGGTATAGCTCGTGACCGCAAACCGCACCTGACTTACCGTATCTGCGAATATTCCACACGTTCCTTTCACCACAAAAACACCCACGGTCAAACTCAACGTGATATTTTGACTATGTGTCTCGATGAGTGAATTCTTCTCCGCTGACGAATGAGCAAAAAGAGACATGGCCTCGGTAAAGATGCCGAGGTGACATCTCTACAACGGATCGTCCGGCACGTACCTGCCGGTGGAGGAAACTTAATATGGCAACCGTATCTTTTAAGAAAGCTACTCGCATTTATCCCGGCGCAGACAAGCCCGCAGTTGACGGGCTGGATCTCGAAATCGCCGATGGTGAATTCCTTGTTCTCGTAGGCCCTTCCGGCTGCGGTAAATCCACGTCGCTTCGCATGCTTGCAGGCCTTGAAGACGTGAACTCTGGTCAGATCTTTATTGGTGACCGCGATGTGACAGACGTTCAACCTAAGCACCGCGATATCGCTATGGTCTTCCAGAACTACGCTCTATACCCGCATATGAGTGTTCGCGAAAACATGGGGTTTGCTCTGAAAATCGCAGGTGTCCCTAAAGCTGAAATCAAGGAACGTGTTGATGAAGCAGCGCGCATCCTTGACCTTGAGCCCTACCTTGACCGTAAGCCCAAAGCGCTTTCCGGCGGTCAACGTCAGCGCGTTGCCATGGGACGTGCAATCGTGCGTAAGCCGCAGGTGTTCCTTATGGACGAGCCCCTGTCGAACCTTGATGCGAAGTTGCGTGTCCAAACGCGTACGCAAATCGCTTCACTGCAGCGTGAGCTTGGTGTCACCACGGTTTACGTGACCCACGATCAGACAGAAGCCCTGACCATGGGCGACCGTATTGCTGTCCTCGCTGGTGGCCTCCTCCAGCAGGTGGGCACCCCGCAGGAAATGTACGACCGTCCCGCCAACGAATTTGTTGCCGGATTCATCGGCTCTCCGGCAATGAACCTCGGCGAGTTCGAAGTTGAAGGCAATGTGGCAAAGCTCGGTACCGCCCGCATTCCGCTGTCAGCAGCAACTGTCGAAGCGATGGTCCCCGAGGACGAAGGCAAGATCACGATCGGCTTCCGCCCCGAAGGCCTTGAGGTCGTCGAAGAGGGCGAAAACACTATTCCTATCGAGGTCGACTTTGTTGAAGAACTCGGTTCAGACTCCTACATCTACGGTCACCTTGCAGGCGCAACAAGCGGCCACGGTTTCGGTTCAGGCGGCGAGGAGAAGAGCGAACAGCTTATTGTCCGGGTTCCCCCTCGTACTGCTCCTGGTCGTGGCGGCATTGTCCACACACGGATCCGTCCTGGACAGCAGCACAATTTCTCGGCATCAACCGGAGTGAGACTGCCCGAGTAACGCGGAGACACCGCACAGCATTTTCAGGAGGCTCTTTCATTCCGCCCGGAACGAAAGAGCCTCCTGGCATATGGCTAGACCCATGCCACTCCCCTAGTTTCCCGCCAGCCCTCTTTCACTCCTTACCTGTGAAGTGCGACAATGGAGCTATGTCAAATGCCCTGGAGATCACGGCAACGACTGTTGACCCAGCTCTTTTAGATTTACCGTGGGAAGTGCCTTTAGCACAGTGGCCTGCTGAAATCATCACAGCCCTCCCGCGTGGGCTTTCGCGACACGTCGTCCGTTTTATTAACCTGTCCGACCGAGTAATTGCAGTCAAAGAAATTGGCAAAACTGTTGCTCACCACGAGTATGGGATGCTTCGTGACCTGTCGCGTCTCGGTGCCCCAGCAGTTATTCCCACCGCAGTTATTACCGGCCGCACTGATCCTCAGGGCGAAGAACTCAACGCCGTACTTGTTACCGAACATTTAGAGTTTTCTCTGCCGTACCGAGCACTTTTCAGTCAATACATGACTCCAGATACGGCGACGCGCCTCATTGACGCTTTGGCTGTCCTCCTCGTCCGCCTTCACCTTCTGGGATTCTACTGGGGGGACGTTTCCCTCTCCAATACTCTTTTTCGCCGCGATGCGGGCGCCTTCTCTGCCTACCTCGTTGATGCCGAAACAGGGGAACTCCATCCAAGTCTCACCCGCGGACAACGCGAATATGATGTTGACCTGGCGCGCACAAATATTATCGGCGAACTCATGGATCTTCAGGCTGGCTCTTTCTTCCCTGACACGGAAGACCCCATTGAGGTCGGAGATCGCATCCGGTCACGTTACGAGGAATTATGGAGTGAACTCACCTCGTCAGAAACTATTGAGGCAAATCAACGGTGGAAAGTCACCGACAGGATCCGGCGCCTTAACAACCTGGGCTTTAATGTGGGCGAATTGACTATCACCACTGACGTGGATGGAACCCGAATTGTTATCCGTCCGAAAGTTGTTGACGCTGGACACCACCACCGTAAACTCATGCGACTGACCGGCATGGACGTGGGAGAACTCCAAGCCCAACGCATGCTCAACGACTTAGAGACCTTCCGCGTCACCACTGGCCGCTCCTCTCTTCCCCTAGAAATTGTCGCCCACGAGTGGATGCGGGAAGTTTTTGAACCCGTGATTAAAGCAGTTCCACCCGAATTGGCGCTCAAGCTCGAACCCGCCCAGGTGTTCCACGAGTTCCTTGACCATCGATGGTTTATGGGCCAACAAGCGGGGTACGATGTTCCTTTAGAGGATGTTATTCACTCCTACGTTAATTTCGTTTTACCAACAAAACGTGACGAAGCGCTGCTCCTTGACCCTGGTGATGTCAACTCTGAGGACTTCCCCGGGTTAAGTGACGACGCAGCAGCTGTGGAAGAGTTTTCACGCAGCGAAGTCACTCCGGATTGGGAGTAAGTTTTGAGTATTTCTCATAAGAAACGAGGCGCTATGTCAGAGTTCCCACGCATTATTGCTCACCGAGGCGCGTCGTCGCTCGCGCCCGAAAATACGATGGCGGCATTCGTGAAAGCAATGGAAGTTGGAGCCCGCTGGTTTGAGTTCGATGTCGATATTATTGGCGACGGCACTCTTTTAGTTATCCACGATGAAACACTCGATCGGACAACCGACAGCTCCGGTAGCTATTATGGACTCACCTATTCTGATCTGCGAAAAATTGACGCAGGGAAATGGTTTTCCCCCACGTACCGCTTTGAGCGAATTCCTGAAGTGGCTTCCGTTATTGAGTTTGCCAATGCCCACAATATGGGGATCAACCTTGAGATCAAGCCGTGCTTCGGCGGTGAGACTCTTCGCGATCGGCTCCTCGAAAATATTGTTGCGGCAATTGACGCATTCACACATCAATCGCAACTTCTTGTGTCGTCTTTCGACCACCAAATGCTTGGTCGTTTCCATGAGGCTCGCCCAGATATTGCCTTAGGGTGGCTTTTTGAGCGTGATGGACTGACAAAGCATTGGAAAGAGGGAGCAGCAGAACTTGGCTGCACATCGGTCCACCCTGACGTTGAAGGTCTGACTTCTGAAGAAGTCGAAGAAATCCACGACGCGGGCTTTGAGGTGAATGTGTGGACTGTGAACGACCTCGAAACTGCACGCACACTTGCTTCATGGGGTGTAGACGGTATTTTTACCGATCGTCCTCAAGACTTTCCACTGGAAGCCCTAAACCAATAAATATTTCTTTCTCCTCACGCCGCATTCTCGGCAAATAATGTGATGGAATGAGAGAATACCGTTGAATGGAAGGAAACGTGATGACGCTTAAATGGACACGGTGTGAAGGCATGATGATCGGCCGCGGCCTTGACCCGCACGCCGTCGTAGACGAGTTGCGTCGTCGCGGGCTTCTCACCGAAATTGAATGGTTCGACTCCACTCCACACCTGATTGGCATGACATTTGCTCAGACAGAGGATCGTGCAGCGTGCATTAAAAAGGGTGGGACTCAGCCTGAACCTGGGCCTCAGCTCAAAGAACTCACCGAGTCTCTTGCACAACTTTTCACCGCAGAAGTGCGCATTAGTCACTTCTCTGCCGATCATTACGGACAGGGATCCCCCGCAATAGGCACTCCCACGGCGGCAGCTGATAAGGTCCCTGAACCTCAACGCATTGTGGAAATTGGATCGACACCTGCGACCTCTGTCCCCCTATTGGCCGTACTTGAAAATGTTGACATGGCTGACATTGAGCTCCCCGGACAGGGAAATATGCGGGCTATTTTGGCTCAAATACCGCCTGAACGCCCAGGATGGAACTTTGGAGAACTTCCCCTTGTCACTCTCACATTCAGCGACAGTCAGTTCCAGACGCTCCTCGTCACCGATGACCACTTAGAACATACTGTTTCTCATAACTGGTCAATGAACCGCGAGTTTATTGCTGGGAAAGCTGATCGTCACACGTTAAGCGATGAGGTCCAAAACCTCGTGGGGTCCAACAGTGAACTCAAGCAGATTGCACAAGCGGTTCCTGGAGCAAATGTTGGGGCCTTTGTTCAGGCTGGGCTAACACACACTGACTTGCCTTCGCGGGTCACCGCTGCATGTACGGCGCTTGGTCTTCCCGTGTCGGTTGCCGACTTCCTTCTCGGGACACGTCCTCTTGACGAGGTTCCCGAAGCTGAGCTTCACCCTGCGCGCGGAGTCCACAAAGCTATCGGTCGGACCGTTGATCTTCTCCTCGAAGATACCGATTCCCTTGCGTCTCCAGCGTGGGCATCGTACCAGGCTTTTGCCGCAGATAATCCTTGGATTTTCCGCGTCTGGGCTTCCGTCGAAGCGTCCCTCGGCGCAACTCTGCTTACCCTCGCTGTTCGTGCTCGCAAGCCCCGATCCACATGGATGAAGGTCGGAGGAGTCGCTGGAGCTTTGATGATTGTTGACGCAATCGCCGAGTTGTCACTTGCCTCTTATGCGCGACGCAAAGGAATGCGTCGACAGGCGGGAAAACTTCCCTAACACCTTTTCTTCCGCTGGGCTCACCATGATTAGCGAGGTCCAGCTGCGTTTAGATGCTTCTTTTTCTAAATAGGACCCTTCATGTTTTTAGCGCTGAGAGAAATACGGCACTCCCCCACGCGTTTCGCGTTAATTATGATTGTAGTTTTCCTCGTCAGCTACCTCGTGTACTTTCTGACAGGTTTGGCGTACGGCCTCGCCAGTTCCTATTCTGAAACCGTTCGTAAATGGAACACGCACAGCATTGTCATCTCTGAAGACTCCAATAAAAGCATGTTGTCATCGCGTCTGACGCAAGAAGATGTCGAGGCTGTAGAGGATGAAATAAGCGACGCAACTCGCGTACTTCTCACGCCCGTCGTTTTTGACGTGACGGATAGTGAGGGGGTGGAAAGTCGTGAAAGTGCCTATCTTTTTGGTATTGACGAGGACGCTCACGAAGCTCCTGACGTGGTGGAAGGCAGTTATCCTGCTGGAGATAATGAAATACTTCTTGATCAGACTCTCGCCAATAAAGGTTTTGCTCTTGGGGACACCCTGTACCTTGTGAACTCTGATACCAAATGGACGATCAGCGGTTTCACTAGTTCGTACCGATTCCAAGCTGCACCCGCATTATTTATCACCACGCCCCAGTTTGCTGATGCCTTCAACTATTCGCTGATGAGTGCAAATGGGCCAATTAAGGCGAATGCTCTGCTCCTCAACACACCGCCTACCGATGCTCAACTTGACGCTTTTGCCGATCGTAAACTCGATGTTCTCACTCCGGACGAACTTGTTGCCGAACTCCCCGGATATTCGGCACAGACACTGACTTTCAGCCTAATGATTGGCTCTCTTATCGCCATTATTTCTTTTGTCCTCGGCATTTTTATCTACGTGTTGACACTCCAAAAACTCGCTATTTTCGGCATTATGAAAGCGCAGGGCGTACGGACCTCTTACATTGTGCTTTCAGGAGCAATGCAAACATTCGTCCTCACAGGGATCGGTGTTGCTGTAGGCATGGCACTGGCGATTTTCACCGGGGTTCTTTTGTCCCCCAAGGTGCCCTTCGCAGTAAATCCAATGCTTTTCGCCCTTGTGTCAAGCGCCTTTATGCTTTTCACTCTTATTGGGGGACTCACGCCTATCCGCACTATTAACAAAATTGATCCGATTGAGGCGATTGGCTAATGATTACCCTCACGAATGTGACAAAGAACTTCACCCAAGGATCAGAAATTATCCACGCGCTGCAGCACACAAACTTTCACGCCGAAGCAGGCCAGTTTGTTGCGGTCATTGGCCCTTCGGGGTCAGGAAAGTCAACCTTTCTGACAATCGCTGGCGGCCTCCAAACTCCTACAGAGGGCGAGGTCACGCTGTCCGGGATTAATATTTCTCAAGCACGTGAACGTCAACGTGCTCGTGTCCGTTTTGAAAAGCTCGGTTTTATCCTCCAGGCCTCTTCTCTTGTGCCGTTCTTGAAAACTTCTGAGCAGATGGTGTTGCACAGCAAAGTTGAGGGGAAGAAAGCTGACCTTGAGCGTCGTGATTGGCTTCTTGAACGTCTGGGGTTAACGCACCTCGCTCATAAGTATCCGGCGGACCTTTCTGGTGGGGAACGTCAACGTGTCGCCATTGCGACAGCCCTGATGCATGATCCAGATGTCATTCTTGCCGATGAGCCAACTGCTTCGCTTGATTCTGAACGTGCCTACGATATTGCCCAACTCTTGCGTGACATTAGCCATGAGGAAAATAAGACTATTGTGATGGTCACTCACGATCAGCGTCTTCTGCCGTACTGTGATCGCGTCTACGAAATTGTTGATGGGGTGCTGTCAGAGAAAACAGAGGATTTTCGCTGAAGCACACTTCGAAAGCTCAACCTCTTTAATGTCCCCTAGATAGGGGCGATATCAGAGACTTCGGCTTGAGTTGATGGCGTGGCGTTTGGTGTGGGGTTTCCTGAAAGTGTGGCCGGTGAGATTGTTTCAGTGGTACCTTGCATATTCCCAAAAGCATGCACCCCAAGAACTGCCACCTGCTCCGCTATCATCAACGGTGTCGGCCGCAACTGAGCAGAACTCTCGTTTGTGCGCTTATTTGCTTGTGGTTAGGCCTGCGGCTTGTTCTGCTTCTTCGATGCGTTTCATGTATCGGGGGGAGCTTCCCATTTGGGATGGGGCATGGAATTGGTCGCGGGCTTCCATATTGACACCGCGGTAGATGTAGTTGCCGTATTCGTTGATTTTGTCAACGATGAGGACTTGGTCTTGATAG
>PDWI01009678.1_pt1 | contig 10992 bp, 10 predicted proteins | sample 1430891 | NCBI WGS metagenome assembly PDWI01 (sample SAMN01162508, study PRJNA174530) | Oral metagenome, whole genome shotgun sequencing project. | biome: Marine environment; feature: Marine mammal; material: Swab sample of the gingival sulcus; isolation source: swab sample of gingival sulcus... | reverse complement strand
TTGGGCTGTGAACCGGCCAGGATTGCCAAAACCCTGTCTTTCAGGGTTGGTGAAAAATGCATATTGATTGTTACGGCCGGAGATACCAAAATTGATAACGCGAAGTACAAAAGCCTCTTTGGCAAAAAGGCCAGGATGCTCAGTGCGGAGGAAGTAGAAGAGTACACCGGCCATCAGGTTGGCGGCGTGTGCCCCTTTGGAGTAAAACCCGGACTGGAGGTTTATCTGGATGAGTCGCTTAAACGCTTCCAGACGGTGTTCCCGGCCTGCGGCAGCAGTAACAGCGCCATAGAGCTTGGAATGGAAGATCTTGCAAAACATGCCGCTTCCGCCGCATGGATTAATGTCTGTAAAGGATGGGAGGAAGTGAATGAACGTTATTGAGAAACGGAGAAGCATCAGAAAGTACACCGATCAGCCGGTTAAGGAAGAGCAGATACGCTCCCTTGTCAAGGCCGCGATGTCAGCGCCTTCCGGGCATAACACACAGCCCTGGCATTTCATTGTGATCGACGATGCCCTTCTGAAAAAAGCTGTGGCGCAGACGGCCCATAAACAGGACTGGATGCTGGGCGCGCCTGTTTTTATTGCCTGCGTGGCAGATATCCGGGTCAGGATTGACGATGAAAAAGAGCTCTTTCTGGACGAGGAATCACCGCAGTTTGAACTGAAACAGATTATCCGCGATACAGCCATTTGCATTGATCATCTGGTTCTGGAGGCTGAAGAGCAGGGTCTGGGAACCTGCTGGGTGGCCTGGTTCAAGCAGGCGGAAATGCGCTCTGTACTGGGCGTTCCCGATGACAAATTTGTTGTGGCCATTGTTACAGTGGGACATGCGGCCGAAGAGCCCCGGCCGCGGCCCCGCAAAAAGATGGAAGAGGTTTTGCACTTTAATACATGGTAAGAGCCCCCTCCACCCTTACCGGCCTCTACGGGGCCTGCGTCCGGGGCCTGTAGCTTTTCAGCAGCTCCCGGAGAAACAGCCGCACGCGCCCGACAGAGGGAATGAACATCTTCTCGTCGGGGGAATGCGGGTTCATAATGGTCGGGCCGAAGGAAATCATGTCCAGACCCGGAAAAATGGAGCCGATAATTCCACATTCCAGACCGGCATGAATAACCTCAACTTTCGCCTCACTGCCGAACACCTGTTTCCAGACCATTCTGGCGCGGTCAGCCAGTGGAGACTCTTCCCGTGGTTCCCAGGGCGGATAGCCGTTACCCGTTTCCCAGCTTCCGCCGTAAAGACGGGCCAGAGAAACCATCAGCGCGGAAAAATCACTTCCGCGGCTCTCTAACGCGCTGCGCCGGTTTGTGAGGATTTTCACCCCGTCCTTTTCTGTGGACATGGCCGCAAAATTCATGCTGGTATCCACCATGCCGTCCACGCGTGTCGACATGCTCTTAACACCGTGGGGAATGAGTCTGAGCGCGTCCAGTATGCGCGAAGAGCTTTCAGGCGAAAACAGGCTTTCAGCCGGGCCGTCCGGCTCCACCGGCGTAACGGACACAAAAAGATTCGGCTCTACTGGAAGGTATTCATCTTGCAGGACTTTCTGTGCCCGGCCCGCGAACCCTTCCAGGGCGCCGCAGTGCGCGTCTTTCAGTCCCAGCAGACCGCAGGCCTCACGGGGAATGGCGTTGTGCGCCCGTCCGCCGGAGAGGCCCCCAATGCGGGAACCTTCAAACCTCTCCAAAGCCTCCCGGAGAAGCCGGACCAGCAGCACATTGGCATTGGCCCTGCCGGTATGAATGTCCACACCCGAGTGTCCTCCGGCCAGGCCGCCCACCTTCAGCTCAAACACCTTGTACCCCGGCGGCAAAGCCTCCCTGTCCACCGGAAGAAACAGATTGGTGTCCATTCCTCCGGCACAGCCCAGTGTAAAGACACCTTCGTCTTCCGAATCCAGGTTCAAAAGGATTTTCCCCTTCAGAAAGCCCGGCTGAAGACTCAGGGCTCCCGTCAGGCCCGTCTCCTCATCAGTGGTCATCAGCACTTCCAGAGGCGGATGCTCGGCCTCCGGATCGGTAAGCAAATCAAAAAACAGAGCCAGAGCCACACCGTTATCGGCCCCCAGCGTAGTTCCCCGGGCCTTCAGCCACTCACCGTCCCGCCAGGACACAATGGGATCTTTCTGAAAGTTGTGCTCCACCTCCGGACGTTTCTCGCAGACCATGTCCATGTGTCCCTGAAGCACAATAACCGGGGCATCTTCGTAGCCCGGTGTGGCGGGAACCCGGTAGAGCACATTCCGCGCCGCATCGGTTTCCACTTCAAAACCCCGGGACTGCCCCCACTCCATCAGCCAGGGCTGAATTTTCTCCATATGCTCCGACTGACGGGGGATGGTATTCATTTCATCCAGGAAACCCAGAACCCTCTCTGTGCCCTGCTTCATATCGTTGTTGTTCATGATTTTCTCCGTTATGGTTTTTTACGGCGCCGGACAAGTAAAACCGCTCCGGCCGGAACAGCCGCCAGCGCCAGAATAAGCAGAACCTTTTCAAACCAGTCGCCGTAACGGTTGTACAAGGTCTGCCGGCCGCTGTACACCGGCACATCGGCAATCAGATACCCCTTTGTAAAGGGTTCCAGCCGGGCCAGTGTTTTTCCGTTGGGATCAATCACGCAGGTCAGACCGGCCGTTGTGGCCCTCACCATACTGCGGCGGTTCTCCACCGCCCGAAACACCGCCATGTTCTGATGCTGAATGGAACAGGCCGGTTCGGGGCTCCAGGAATCGTTGGACACATTCACCAGCACCTCGGCGCCTTCCCGTACAAAGTTACGGGCCAGATAGCCAAAGGTGTCTTCAAAACAGATAAGAGGGCTGACCCTGGGCCCTCTGCTTTGCCCGGCAAGGCTTTCTCCCCCGGGTTCTTGCCCGGCACTGTCTTCCCCGGAGCTTTGCCCGGCACTGCTGTCCCCGCGGCCTTCTGCGGCACGGCCTTCCCCGGCACGGGCTTTGCCGCCCGCTCCCGGCAGATTGAACACCCGGTATTCGTTACCCTTGTGATAGAGCGGTGTACCCTGCGACTGGATATATTTCATTAAACGGGGAAATATGTCGGCATACGGAAAATGCTCACCAAAGGGTACAAGGTGCAGCTTCCGGTACTTATCCACTATGTCCTTGCCCTCAAAGAGCAGTACGGCGTTGTACTCCCTGCGCTTGCCGGCATCCATAACCGCGTCGTTGTTGCCCATAATGAGCGGAATATCAAGGTTTTCAGCAAAATCCTGAAAACGGTGAATCAGGTTCACCTTGGCCCGTTCCCTGCGGTATTTGAGATGCCATTCAATGGCGGGGACAAAGGCGGTTTCAGACCACACAATGGCATCAGGCCGTCCCTCCGCATCGTTTAAGGACGCCTGGCTTTCTTCAAGCAGGGAATCCAAAGCCGTCTCCCAGGCATCCATGCCCGACAGCCATGTATTCACATTGTGCTGAATCAGGGCCGGACGCCAGACGGGGGAATCGGAATAGTCCACCCTGGATGCCACGCCGTAAATATTGGCCGCCAGCATCAAAGTCACCCAGATTCCGGCGGGGACAGTCCAGCGCCGGGGAAAGAGGGTACCGGGCATGTTCCCACCCGCACGCTGCCCTCCCGCGCTGTTCTGACTGGACTTCCACGGAAACAGCTTTCTCTCCAAAAGCCAGCCGCCAATCATAAAAGACGGCCAGGCCACCAGAAGGCTCACCCCCAGTACGCCAAAAATATCCGCAATGGCTATCAGACTGCGCCAGCCGTACTGACTGTAGCCGATAATCCCGTAGGAATACCCGAGAAAGCCCTTGGTCCGCATTACCTCAAAAGCCAGCCAGAGCAGAAGCTGAGCCGCCCACCCATAGCGGGTGAAGGCCCGGTCGGCCAGAAGCAGCAGGGGAAAGAGCATAAGGAACCAGACGGCATAGATGCCCGGTACCAGAACAAAGCCAACAGGATTAAAAGTGGCAAGCCAGAAATTAAACAGAGTATACGCTGCGTAACCGTATACGGCACCCCACAGGGGCGCAGACCACCAGGGAATACGGCGTATCAGCAGAACAACAGGGATAAGGCTTACCCAGGCAAAAGGCGCCAGCCCCCAGTCGGCAATAAAGTTGGGAAATCCCAGCGCGAAAAGCAGAACACCGGCCAAAAGCAAGGCCACGTTAATTAAAGCGTCTTGAACTTTTTCATTCACAATGGCGAGCCTACCATACCCGCCGGGAACCGGCAATTCCCCACCCGCGGGGCCTCTTCCGCAGGGCCTCTGACTGCGGGGCCTCTGCCGCGGAAACACTGCCTGCCCAACGCGTCGCCCACGCCCCCCCTGAGTCGCCGGCACCTGTAAATATCAAGTTCGTTGGGCCTGTGGTAACAAATCGCCGGCGCCCCCGCCGGCGCACCCCCCGGCACTGATAACAAGTGACTCACAGCTTTTGAGGCATGATGACGGCGCCCCCGCCGGCGCACCTTGACCACAGCGCCCCCGCGCCCCATGCTTACAGGCATGAATCCGCAGAAACAGGCCCTGCGCCGCCGGATAACCGCGGCTCTGACGAGCCTCCCTCCCGAAGAACGCCTGGCCCTGGCCCGGAAAGCCGCAGCCCACCTGCAGCATTCACAGCCCTGGAAACAGGCCCGCAGCGTTCTGCTCTTTCTCTCTTTTGGAACCGAAATTTCCACCCGCCCCCTGCTGGAAGCCGCCTTCTCTGAAGGAAAAGAAGTGTATGCTCCTGTCGTCCGGAACAAAGACATGGCCTTTTACCGCCTGAACTCCGCGGACGGTCCCTTTAACACCGGCGCCTTTGGCATACGGGAACCTGAAGAATCCGCGCCCCGCTGGTCCCTGGCAGGCTCACCCCGGCCGGCCCTGATTATGGTTCCCGGACTGGCCTTTGGCACTGACGGCCGCCGTCTGGGCCGGGGAGGCGGCTTTTACGACCGCTTCATACACACCCTTAAACTGCAGGCTCTGGAACAGAACTGTCCGCTGCCTTTTCTGGCCGGTTACGGCTTTTCCATTCAGCTGGTCCATGACATTCCGGAAGAAACCCACGACGCCCGGCTCAGCGGCATGGCCACCGACAGGGGTTTTAACAGCTGGAAATCCGGTAAATTCGATAGTTCCAGTTAAGAATTTCGGCCGTCAGAATTTTCTCCTGCTCCAGAAGCATCTGATCAATGTTTTTTACCGTTCTTTCCTTGTTATTGGAAATGACCAGTGTGTTGTAATCGGTCAGCCGGCCGAAGGGCTGGGTATCCACCGGCACCGAGGGCCGTACCTCATGCCCTGTCAGCACCAGAACCTTGTGTCCCTTCATCTCCCGCAGGATTTCCCTCTTGATGTCCACTTCTCCCGGCTGCTCCACGTAGAGCAGTCCCCCGGAAAGAAACGACGTGCCCTGAATGATGTAATCAAAAGCCACCTGACCGTACATGGGTTTATACGAACCCATAATGGTGTTGGTGACCGGATCAATCGCGCCGCCGGGGCAGAAGACACGGTTGTTGGGGTTGTTCACCGGAGTTTCCAGAAACCGGTTCACAATGCTGATGTTATGGGTATAGATATCGTAATGCAGGGGATCGTCTTTGGAACGTGACGCCAGAATGTCGGCCAGATGGTAACAGGTACTCCCGGCCCCCAGAAGCAGCTTCACCGGTTCTCCCGAACGGTACCCTCCCAGCGTATTGACAATCAAATCGTAGAGGCCGTTACTGGTTTTAATTTTCTGGGAAACATACAGGTGCCGCTTCTGGGAGAAGGCCTCCATCTGGGGATGGAGCTTCAGAAAGAGCCGGCCGTCGTCCTTCTTGACTTTCTCAAACAGCCTGGAACCAATGTCCTCTTCGTAATTCCGCAGCTGGGTGAATATCCACTGATTCCCGGAATAAGAGACCGAAAGCTGTGCCTGAAGGTAAGCGAACACCCGCTCAAGCGGGATTTCCAGCTCCATGATCGACTGGCAGTCGCAGGAGTCATACTCCTGTGAAAACAGAAAGAAAAGCGATTCCACCAGCTTGTGTCTTTTCAAACGACGTGTCGGCACAATTTTGTTCCTTAAGCTCTGCTGTGTTATTAAGTGAATATTATGTATTAAGTCATTCATACTTGCCAGATAAAAAAGCAAAAAATGCGCCGGCTGCCCAAAATTCCGTTATGCTGGGCCCAGGAGGAAGTGAAATGAAAAACCTACTCATTACGGGACTGCTGCTCCTGTCAGTCTTTTCGGTTTTTGCCGGAGGACAGCAGGAAGCAGAAAACGAGAAAGTCACACTGACCATTGCAGGAAGAGACGGCGCTTACGGCGATTCCATGCAGCTGGCAGCCGACAGCTATCATGCCCTGAATCCGAATGTGGATTTTGAAGTACTGAAACTCTCGGGCAGCAGCCTGTTTGAAAAAACCGTCATAGACATGAAGAGCGGTCTGGGAACCTACGATGTCATTCTTATTGACGACCCCAACATCACACAGTTCCAGAAAGTGGGCTGGCTGGCCAACCTGGACGAAATGTACAAGGCCGCCGGTACAGAAGTGGATTCCGGATTTATCAAACCCGCCCTGAAACTGGGCCGGTTCCCCTACACGGACGATGCGCCCCTCTACGCCCTTCCCTTCGCGGGAAACGTGGAACTCTTTGCCTACAGAACCGACCTGTTCAGCAAGTACGGTCTGGCAGAACCCAACACCTGGACAGACGTGCTGACGGCCGCCAAAACCATTGGCCAGAAAGAGTCTGACGTTTTTGGTGTTGTGTTCCGGGGAAGCAAGGGCAACCCCATTACCACCGGATTCCTGCCCATCTTCTGGTCCTTCGGCGCGCAGATTCTGGACAGCAGCGGAAATGTGACCATCAACTCGCCCGAAGCCCTCAAAGCCCTGAAGTACTTCCTGGAACTCAGCAAGTACGCTCCGGAAGGCGTGTCCATGTATCAGTCCGCCCAGGTTAAGGATGCCATTTACTCGGGCAAGGCCGCCATAGTCACCGAAGTATGGCCCGGCTGGATAAGCAAACTGGAAGACCCCAACGAATCCTCCGTAGTCGGCAAGGTCAAAGTGACCAAACACCCCGGTCAGGTCAAAAAATCCTCTCCCATGATAGGTGTGTGGATGATGGCCATTCCCGAAGCATCCATGAAGAAGAGCGCGGCATTCCCGTTCCTGCAGTTTGCCACCAGCTACGAAACCCAGGAAAAGATGGCCCAGCAGTTTGGTAACCCGCCCACCAGAGACAAGGTGTATCAGGTGGCTTCCCTGGCCGAGAAATACCCCTGGTATCCGGCACAGCTGGAAGCCCTCAAGAGCGGTGTGGCCAGAACCCGGACAACCAAATGGAAAGAAATTGAAGACCAGCTGGGTACGGCCCTTCAATTTGCCCTTATTGGAGACTGGACCGCCGAGAAAGCCCTCTCTGAAGCAGAGAAAGGCATTCGGGAAGTTCTGAAATAAACTTTTATACACATCAGCTGGAGGGAATACCCTCCAGCTGGTAAAGATTCTCAACAGAGCGTACAATCATGATTAAACACAGATACCAAAAATCGTTTTTTTTCTATCTCATACTGCTGCCTTCGTTTCTGTTAATACTCTGGCTGACCATTTACCCCGTGTTAAATGTGTTCTTCCTGTCCGCTTTCAAGTACAACTATTTAAGCGATAACAAAACCTTTGTCGGGCTGGCGAACTACATGAACATTCTCAGGGAGAACATCTTTCAGCAGGCATTCCGGAACACACTGGTGTTCTCCCTTCTGGCCACGGCCGCCGAAGTTGCTGCCGGCATTGTTCTGGCCCTTCTTTTTCACGGAACCTTCAAGGCGAAAAAGCAGTTCATGATTATCATCATCTTCCCCATGATGATTTCTTCCATGGTGATATGCGCGGTCTGGAAAACCCTCTACCACTACGATATTGGCCTGTTCAACTTCCTGCTCCGGGAGGCGGGAGGCGAACCTGTGGGCTGGCTCATTGACCAGGGCAAGGCCCTCTTCTCCATTGTTCTTGTGGATATCTGGCAGTGGACGCCTTTCGCGTTCATTATTATGCAGGCGGCCATGGGTTCCATTCCCGAGGAAGTTTTTGAAGCCGCCCAGCTGGACGGTGCCGGATACATGCGGACAACATTCCGCATTACCCTGCCCATTCTTTCGGACCAGATAATGCTGCTCATTATGCTCAGAACCATTGATACCTTCAAACTTTTTGGCAAAGTGTACGCGCTCACCCAGGGAGGGCCGGGGAACTCAACCGAAACCCTTTCCTACTATATCTACCGGGAAGGATTTTCCTACTTCAACCTGGGCAAGGCTTCTACCGCCTCAATTTATGTCCTGATTGTTGTCGCGGGAATATCCTTTATCTACATACGAAAAATACTGAAGAAGGACTGAGAGAATGAATATAAACCGCACAAAGAGAAGTCCTCTCTTCTGGATTATACTGCTGATTATTACCCTTGTTGTTCTTTTTCCCATTTACTGGATTGTGGCCACATCACTGAAAACTCCGGTGGAAGTGATATCGCCCCGCCCCACCTTCTTTCCGCATAACTTCACCCTGGAGAATTACGTGAACGTTATCAGGGGAGGATTTTTCAGGCATCTGTTCAACAGCCTGTTTGTGGCCACCGCGGCCACACTGCTGTCCCTGACACTCTCCACCATGGCGGCCTACGCCCTGGCCAGACACCGTTTTCCCCTGAAGGCCAACGCGCTGTTTCTGGTGTGGGTGCTTGTGGTAAAGATTCTGCCCCCTGTTGTACTGGCCATTCCCCTCTATTCATCCTTTATCAAGATGGGACTGATCAACAACCGGCTCGGCCTGATTCTGGTGTATCAGGTGTATACCCTGCCCTACTGTATCTGGATGATTTTTGGTTTTCTGAAAGCCCTGCCTGTTACCTTTGAAGAAGCGGCCATGATTGACGGCGCCGGACGTTTTTACACCATGACCCGGATAGTACTGCCCCTGGCCCGCGCGGGTATTATCGCCACATCCATTTTCAGTGTTATTGTGGCCTGGGACGAATTCCTGTTTGCCCTGCTCTTTATCCGCACCCCATCGCTGCAGACGCTTCCGCTGGTTATTGTGAATTTCATTGGAGAGTATGAAACCCTGTGGGGTGAGCTTATGGGCATAGGTCTTCTGACCACCCTTCCGGTGCTGTTCTTTGCCAACTTTGTGTACAAGTACTACACAAAAGGGTTCTCGGTAAGCCTGAAATGACACACCGCGCACCCCTGATTACACTCCACAGCGGCGCGGCCGAAACAGTGCCGAACAGCATGGAGTATTTGCAGGAAGCCGTTTCCCTGAAGCCGGACATTACCGAAATTGATGTCAGGAAAACCAGGGATAACCTGGCGGTATTGTGTCACGACCCGTATATCCGCTCAGGGAACGGTGAGTACCTTCTGGAAGAACACTCCCTGCGTGATTTGCGGGAACTGAACCCCGGCCTGCTCACCCTCAGGGAGGCGCTTGCCTTCAGCCTTGAAAACGGTCTGTTTCTGAACCTGGACTTAAAAACCATTGCCGCGGCGGACGCCCTGCTGCATGAGTTAAAAAGGCTTCCCGGCACTCTGAATTTCATTGTAACCGGCTGTCACGGCAGGGAAGCCGGGTACATACGGACAAAGGCTCCGGATATCAGGGTTCTGCTGAATGTGGAGGAGGACAGTCTTTCGGGAAGCTACGGGGAGGCCGTTGCAGACGTTGTCAACCAGGCCTTTTCCCTGGGCTGCTGGGGCCTGAACATAAATTACCGGGTGTGCCGCCCCGAACTGGTCCGTTACGCGCTCTCCAGAGAACTTCCGGTTATGGTGTGGACCATTGACACGGCCGAAGAAATGCGCCGCTTCTGGGATATGGGGGTGTATTCCATTACAACAAACAACATGAAAGTATTGGAAGAAATGCTCAACAAAAGACAGTTGAAATAAACTGTCACACATTCCCCTTGCCCATTCCCTGTTACAGGCGTATCTTCATCGTATGAGCAAAATTAAATCTGCGCTGGAACTGGCGCTGGAACGCACTGCCGACATTACAATAGACAAAGAGGCACTCCGAAAGGAAGACTTTATCCGCAAAGGGAAAACCGCGGCCGGTCAGTACCTTTCCGAGCCTGAGTCAATTTCACTGAAAGAACAGGCAGAGGCCCTGAAGAAAGAAGAAAAAGCGTGGTTCCGGGAGGGGGTAATGGAAACCCTCCTGGCCAACCTCGCCCTTCCCCACTACGAAACCGAGATGGAACGTCTGCCGCTTATTGTTGAGGGCATAAAAAGCCTGGCATCTGGCCGCCGGACCGATATTCCCAACCTGGAATACATGTTAAACCAGATTGCCGAACTCTTCCGGCAGTTTCTCCAGAGCCTGACAGAGCTGGAAAACCAGCTGGCCGCGCAGTGGGAAGGCCGTCTGCGCCAGAAGGAGGAGCTGCTGCGTCAGCAGACCGGCCGCAGCCTGCACCTTACCCCGGAACAGGACCCGGACTACCTGAAAACCCTTTCCGAGGAAATGGCCCGTATGGAAACCCAATACACGGAAATTCTGACTCAGGGTAAAAATGAACTGAGGAAATTACTGGGGTGAACACTCTGTTCCAGGCCGCCCCTTCTCGGGAAAACGAACCGCTGGCCGCCCGGATGCGTCCCCGCAGCCTGGAAGAATTTGTGGGGCAGCAGCACATTGTGGGGCCCGGGCGTCTTTTGCGCCGGGCCATTACCGCCGACCAGCTCTCCAGCCTGATTTTTTACGGACCGCCGGGAACGGGAAAAACCACCCTGGCCCGCATTATTGCCGGAAGCACACGCAGCCGCTTTGTGTCCCTGAACGCCGTACTGACAGGCGTGGCCGACATACAGAAAGAAATTACCGCGGCCAGAGACGAACGTGAACTGCACGGTAAACGCAGCATTCTCTTTGTGGACGAAGTGCACCGCTGGAACAAAAGTCAGCAGGACGCGCTGCTTCCCTGGGTGGAAAACGGC